>Ga0197143_1000116_pt1 | contig 89782 bp, 85 predicted proteins | sample GBS70_MetaG_FD_148603 | JGI IMG/M metagenome (GOLD analysis project Ga0197143, IMG submission 148603) | Sediment microbial communities from Great Boiling Springs, Gerlach, Nevada, United States - GBS 70_MetaG | ecosystem: Environmental > Aquatic > Thermal springs > Hot (42-90C) > Sediment...
CATGTCACCGCTGGCCCACGGCTTTCAGCCCGTGGGGCGGGAGGTCTTTGAAGGGCTTCGGGCCATCATCGTCGAGTCCTTCCTGCCGGGACTGGGCGCGAGATGGGAGCACTTGGGATCCCACCGCTTGCCGTTTATAAGTGACGGAGTAACGAGGTAACGAAGTGACGAAGTGACGGAGTGACGAAGTAACGAAGGGACGGGGTGACGATGACGAATCACCCCGCACGCCAGGGGGACTCGTATGCCGTACTGCCGTATTGCCGTTTAGATCTTGGTAAACCGGCCATAGCCAAGGCGTGTCTTCCCCCCGATGCCGGACTCCTGGAGGGCCTGGACAAGGTTTTCCTCGACCTTGGTAAGGATTTCGTCTACTTCCTCCCCGGCCCGGAGGGCATCGACCAGAATCCAGAAGCGGAAAGGTGTCCGGGCCACCGTGAGAAAGACCACGGGGTTGGGGCTTTCGATATCCAGAGCCTCCTCAGATTCACCCCGATAGTATCTGGGATAGTGCACATTCATGACGTCGAGTTCGAACCTCGGGGGTTCGGTGGGAAAGGCGTCCAGGAAGGTCACGAGGCCTCGGGCCTCGGTGGAGCCGAACCACCGGTAGATGGTCTGAAGGTCCCGCCGGATGTCCGGGGGCAAGTCTTCGGGCGGTTCGGTCTGCCGGGCGATTCGGTCGTCCAGTTCAGAGAGTCGCTCCATGCGTTCCTGGGTCGATAACTCCTGCAGGTGGGTTTCGGCATATTGGGTCAGGAGTTGGGTCATCTGCCACCCCCGCACGATGCCCTTAATGGCTGACGCCGGGATGTAGGGCAGGCCCGTCGGCCGATGCCAGGTCATGCCCGTCTCCCACACGGAAGCACGTCCGAGGCCGATGACCATGCGGTGAGTAAGCTGAAGGTCACGGAATTGCGCCTGCCAGCCTCGGCGTCTCCAGTCCTCGACGGCTGTCTCCTGCCGCTTCTTCAACCCCTCGATAAGGGATCGTAATTCTGCCAAGCCTCCTGAACGAAGATGTTCTATGTACTTCTTCCACAGTTGGGCCTTAAAGGCAGAGAACTCCCGGAGGCGGGATTGGGCCGGTAAATCGCTCAGATTGACGGGGATCGCGTGATCGAGAAAGAAACCGGGAGACGCTTGAAGTACCCCTTCATAGGGAAATTCCAGGAATTCTCTTAGTCTCCTGCCCTGCCACTCCAATTGAACGTTGCCGATCGGGAAGGCCACGGCCCGGAGGAGCACGGTTTGGCGAATCGGCGGTCTTGAATGGTGCATGGCTTCACCCCAATTCGACACTGGCCATGCGTTTCAGCCATTCGGCCAGGGCCAGGGCCTCTCGGGTCCAGCGGCGGTATTCGACGGCCGAAACCGTCAGCACCTTCTCCAAAAGGCGCTCCTGGGGGCCCAGCCAGCTGACTTCTTGAAACCACGCCTCCACGTGCCGGTACAGGTCGCCCCAGGCTTCGGACTCCTTGTCCCGCATGAAGGCCAGGGCGGCGGCCAGGCCGTTCGTCGCGATCATCGCCGGTAACTTGGCCGCGTAACTCTTGTATTGGTCTTTGCGCTGATGGACCTTACGGACCCTCTGCAGGGCAAAGTCGGCCATCTGCTGGGTATAGGTCCGACGTTGGGTCATGGCCGGTCCTCCATAAAATGCTCTTCCAAGAACGGTACATGTTCCCCACATTACGGACGTCCGATGCAGACATCCGGGGTATTCCATAAAATGCTCTTCCAAGAACGGTACATGTTCCCCTCCCGGGGAACCCGGGTCCGGCTACGGATGCCACGTGATGCGAACCAAGCCTCGGCCCAGGGTTTCGTCCCCGCCGAACTGGAGGACCCGTCCCTCGGTGAGTTCCTTCAGACGTTGCATCAAGGCGTCTCGGGTGAGACCGGCCTGACGTGCATCTGCCTTTCGGGCGTCCTCCATGTCCACGACGCTCCAAAAGACCGTCTCGGAGGGGACCATTTCCTCGGTCCAGAGGGCCCCCTCGGCGACCGTGCCCGTCGCATGGTCGATACGGACGCGGGTGACGACCTCCGTGGCCGTCTGGACGAAGTCCGCAAACACGTCGTCGTGCACGACGACCGTATAGTTCGCAATCCGGGCGGCCATGGGATTTGCATTACCCAGGGCTTTCTGGATAAACTCCCAAACCTTCGAGAAATCCTGGAGATCGAGGCTCCCATCGCCCGAGCGGTCCTTCACCTGAAAGGCGAAGTCCTCCAGGACGACTTGGCGCCTATCCCCGAGACTTGTGACCACCGGCGAGGACGGACCCGTGATCACGACGTCCTCTGTCAATTCCCTCGCCCAGACGTCCAATTGTTCAAGAGAGATGGGAAGATCCCCGCCACACCGTTGAAGGTCCCGGAGCCACCGGCGCATGACGACCGGGGCCGTGATCCAGGCAAACACGCCGGCCAGACTTCGGACGGGAAACAAGAGGACCTTGGCGTCGGTCAGGCTGACGGCCCCGGCAAAGTCGGATGCTTCGGTCGGGCCGTTGAATTCCTTCAGGTCTTCGCCGGGACCGAAGATGGCGGCTACGGTGTGTACGTCCGGTGTGGAATTCAGAATGCAGAGTTGCCGGACGGCCTCCCATCGGAGGACCCCCTTCAGCGACGAGGACTGGATGATGGGGAAGCCCGTCGTCCGCTCCCGTTGGACGGGTAGGTCGATGTACGAGACGCGGGCCCCGCTTCCCGGATGGAGGGGCGATTCGGCGTACAGCCACATCATGGACGGCATCGTCGCCTCCTGAAGGTCATGGGCTTGGTGGCCGATGCGCTGGGACGGCCCAGCCGTAGCCGAGGGTATGGAGGTCGCCCACGGCGCACCAGCCGTCAAGGGAGACGGGTTGGGAGGTTTCGAGGACCAGGACACTTCCGGCCGAAAGCAGGCGTCGGGGCGGCTTGGGCGCATTCCGCACGTAGTCCCATCCGACATGGACGATCGCACCCCGCTGGACAGCCAACGCCTGGATGGAGAAGGGGATGCTCGACCCATCCCGGAGGTGGACCTTATAAGTGTGGGTGTCGTCGAGGACGGCCGGCGTCAGCAAGACGACGGTATGGCACGTGACGGCGGGGGTCGGGACGTTCAGGGCTCCTTTCAATCCATCCACGACCTCGGGCGGAGCCTTTCGGACGAAGGCGAGCCGACGCTCACCGCCAAGGCGCATGGGCATCTCACAGCCGTCATCCCATAAGCGACACAAGCGGTCCCAGTCTTCTGACGGCCACGTTCCACGCTCCAGGCCGACGAGTAGGGCCGAGTCCTCCTGCAGGCGGACGTAGTGGACGAAGTAGAAGGCCCCGCCTTCCGGACGGACGACCCCACGGGGGCTATCCAGCCGGATGCCCGGACGAGGCTCAATGACGTGGGGGGACTTCCCAAACACCTGGCTATCGATGAGTTGGCGCCGTTGCCAGAAGCGGAAGCCCTCGAGAGTCATCCAGCCGGAAGCGGTTTCCAGGACGCCGGGCCGGTCTGTCCAGAACACAGGCCGTTCGGAGGGGGGCCACCGACGGACCCAGGACGGGAGGGGCCGGGGCTCGGCATAGACGGCGGACTGGTTCGGTTCGTCTTCCGGCGTCAGGAGGTCGGCCGGGACGGGGACGGTGACCGCCCATCGGCCGTGGTCCCGTCGGCACAAGAGGGGGCCGCGGAAGCGGATGGGGGAGGCGTCGGCATCTCCAAGGCGGGCGTAGCTTCCGGCAAAGAGGCGTTGGCCGATGAGAGTACGGAAGGCACCGGCAAGGGTAGCGGGCCGGGGCGGAAACTGGCTGGCGGCGAAGGCGCTTTCGCCGGCCGTGAAGGGTCGGGCGTCTCGGAAGAGCCAGACGTCGGCGGGTTCGACGAGGAGCCAGAGGTCATGCATCGGGCCTCCTCCGTTCCGGCCAGAGCCGCTGGGGAGACAATCCTTTAATAAAATCGTTAAACTTTTCCTTAAATCTGTTGAACTGTGGTGACATCTGGCCCTGAAAGGCCTGGCAGACCCCGGCGGGGACGTCGATGGCCGTCAATACGATGACGTCGCCCCCCAGGGGCTTGATGATCAGGGGCGAGGCAAAGCGCGTGGGCCAGTTCGGGTCCGGCCGCTCACGCTCACTGGGATGAAAGGGGTACCCCAAGTAGGCCTTGTGCGGGACGTCCATCTCTCTCCGCATGGCCTTGTATTCCTGTTCGATGATCCTCCATGGCTTCTGAACCAGCCAAACGCCTCTAATTCTGCGGGATGAGGAGGAAAGGGCGGAAAGGGTGGGATCGATCTTCCGCCTGTACACCGTGACGATCTGCTCGACGGACGGAGAAAACACCTCAAAGTAAGAGTCGCTACTGCCCGTGACGACCAAACTCCCGTAGCCCTTGCGGGACCGAGTCCCGAAGTTCCCCAGGTAGAAGGCCAACCACACGGCGGCCCGAATCTTGGCGAAGTCCGTATCGTCCGCCCACGGAGCGACCCGAAAGGTCACCTGAAGGTTCTCCCCCACCGGGATGACCCTCCGTTGATTCATCTTGATGGAAAAACCGAAGTAAGGAGCGGGCAATGGATTGAGCGGCTGACTCCGAGGCACTGGGGTCGTGCCCACCGTCAGGAGGGACGACCGGGCACCGTCTCTGCCTACAGCCCCGAACAGACGTTCTTCGTCCGTCCGGGACCCGCCGGCGATGCGGAACCACCAGCGGATCATACCTTTAATCGAGGCCGCCCGCCACTCCGCGATGCCCTGATCGGCTCCCGCCATGACGAGGGGCGTGATGACCCGAAGCGTCAGGGTCCACGTCCGTTGCATGATCACACCTCCCGACGTCAGGTTTCGGCCTCTTCCGGTCGGACCAAGAAGGTCACGGTCAGGATTAGGTTCGCGAAATCATGGGCCGAGGAAGCGGTCTGGAGCAGACTTTCCAAGGGTTGGAGGACTTTGTCCTGCATGGCCTGTTTCTGGGCGTCACTGAGTTTCGGCGACAAAGCCCGCCGGAAGTGGAGGCGCAGGAGGGCTTGGACCGCTTCCCGCAACGTCGCGTTCAGGTTGATCCCCTCGGTCCCGGCAACGCCATAGAGACCCAATTCCGTCAGGGCCGAGGCGAACTGATAGGCAAAGCGGGTCGAGAGCTGATCTTGTCGGAATGCGTTAGCCAGATCGTCCACGACCTGGACAAGGGCCTGGGGTGGATTTCCGTCTGTCCAATGCCACCCCGTCGTCAGGCGCTCGCCAGACCGCTTCAGGATGCGGATTTCAAAGGCATCCCGGCCCCGCTGGCGTTTGGCCGCCTTTTCGGCGTCCCGGACCTCTTGCAGGGCCAGGCTCAGGGGGTACTTGCCGTGGGCAAATACGATGCCGGCGCTCATCGAGCCCCGGGCCAAGACCCGTTCCCGGAATTTCGCCTGGATATCGTGGGCGACGTGCAGGGCCGTCGGGACGGGAGCCATCAGGAGGACGTCGTCCCCGCCAGCATAGATTAACTGGACGTCGTAAGTCTCTAAGCAGAGGCGCAGGACCTCCTGGGTGGCGAATTCAGAGAGGCGTCGGGAGAGGGCTGTATGCCAGGCCGGGGACATAGGATGGGTTTTGTCCAGAATCCACGCCGTTTTGGAGTCTTTCTGGATTGCTTCTACGACCGCCGGATGAAGGGCCTCCTTGACTTGCGGATTATGCCGACCGCTCAGCCACTCGCCCATACGGTCGCCGTCCATCATCACGAGGGCGTAATAGGCATGGACCGCTGGAAATGGAGTTCCCATCATCTCTTTCCAGGCAGATTTTAGACTCTTCAGTTTGTGAAGGAATGCCCGAATCCAGTCTTCGGGGAGGCCCGTCTCGTCCCGCAAGTCGGGGATGTCGGATTCGTCGGCCCGGAGCCACTCGCCATCGATGTGGATAAAGTCCCGTAACTCGGTTGAGGCCGATTTAGCACTCCGCAGAAGGGCTTCGGCCGTCCAGGCTTTCAGGGTCTGGGCTTGGGGATGGGTCTGCCAGTGACGATTAAGGTCCTGTAGTTTTGGGAGGAGCCGATCTTTCACTTCTGGCTTTTGGAAAGCTTCCAGGACGGCCCGCTTGGCCGGGAAAGCCCCAATTTCATAGGTCGACGGGAAACGGGCCAGGGAGGGGAAGCCCTTCAGGTCCTCTCCGAGTTCTGCTTCCAGCAGATACAGGAACACCCGCTTCGTCCAGCAGACGGCGCATAGAAATTCCCCGCTCCGGACCAGGACAGGCCAGCCAGCCGAGACGGTCCGAAGCGGCTCCCAGAAGCGTTGGTTGGAATACTGCGTCACGGAACGGAAGTCTTCTCCGGCCTGCCCACGAACCTTCGCCCAGATTGTGCCGATTTCGACGTGCTCACCGCAGAGGCTACACATCCGGCCCGTCAGGGCCTCGGGTCGAGTCGGCGGAGACGGGGAAGCCTTGGTCGCCGCATGCCACCGTTCGGCAAGGTGGTAAATGAGGGCGTAGGCTAGGGTCATGGGCGGGTCGGGATACCGGGGATGCTGAGCAAGAAGGGAGATGAACTCGGTGCGGTCGTCTCCCGACACCCATTCCCCGTAGGTCTTCAAGAGTTCCTCCACGGCCTCGTTCTCCAGTAATTCCGTACCTTGACGGGTCCCCTGCAGGTCCAACGGAACGGCTATGCCCTGGATACGGAGGGTCGGCTCGGCGTCCTTTCGGGCCTTTTCTATCCACTCCCGAATGGAGGGCTCCAGGTCAACGGAATTCATGGAACGGCTCCATTGGACAGCTTTTTCCAGGTTTATCTCGTTACGCTTTTCCACGGCCAGGTAAGCCAGGACCAGGGCCTGCTGGAGGATCGTCTGCCATGCCGCCTCAATGTGCTTGCTGACCTGTTGGAGCCAGTCTGTCTCCCCGTTCCACGGGACCAGGGCCAACATGCGGTTCGGGATGTTGGCGATACGGACGACTTGTTCCCAAGGGTAGGGACGGGTGCGCAGGAGTTCCGAGAGTTGGGGATTCAGGTCACCCATGCGGCGGAGGAGCCACCAGTCAAAGAGGCCGAGGTGAAAGACCGACGGGAAAATGAAGTGGTCGGGCCCCAAGCCCTCGACGATAAACTCCATCCCCTTCCAGGCAAGGTAGGACAGCAGGTAACTCCCGGCCAGAAGGTCGGCCGTCTTCCGGGCGGTAGCGATGAAAGTTTGGACGGGTCCGACTGAAACGAGGAGCAGGGCCGGGCAAGGGTAGCACGCCGTGAGGGCGCTGACCTGACTCAGGTGGTCGAACAGGCTGTGATTGGGAGCCCGGGTATCAGTTGGAAAGTCCAGCAGTACGTACCGCTTCTGGGGACCAGTCTGGTCGGTTAGCATTTCGGGCCACAGGCGGTAGACCAAGTAAAACCGAAACTGAGAGGTCTGGGGAGCCTGCGGGTGCAGGAGTTGACGGACAAGCCTCGCTGGCGGGCCGAGGCGAATGCTTACGTAAAGCCCCCGCGAGTCATCGCCCAGCCACGGGTCCCGGACGGGGATAAACCCGGTTCGGTCGATCTCATTCAAGATATCCTGCTCCGAGACTCGGGCAGCCTCGACCAGGAGACGGGTCATCGCCGCCGACATCCGGTCGGCCCATCGGATAATCTCTTCTTCTTGGGAGTTGGGTGCCTGGGAGAGGCCCATGAACCACTGGATGATGTCCCGGGCGACGTCTTCATGAGGCCGCTTCTGAAGGAAACTAACCGTGAGTTTGTGAGGCGGGTCGTGCAAGAATGCCTTAAGTTTCAGGTCCCAATCAGTCATGGGGAGGCCCTCCGTGAGGCTTGGAGCTTGGAGGAGAGGGGAAAAGGGCCCGGCCACGGGAAGTCACGTGAAGACGTTCGTCCGGGCCCCAGGCCACGATGCCAAAGTCGATCCAACGCCTTAGCCAGCCTTCATTCGGGACGGCTGGGGGGTCAAAGCCGTTCGGGTCATGCCGTTTTAGGAAGTTCAATTCATCGACGGTCGGCAGGTAGAAGAGGGGTGGGAACTCGATGAGGTCTTGGAATTCCTCGTGGATGTAATAGACGGGACAGCCTGTAATGAAGGCCGCCAGGGCGACGACGATGACGTGGGCCTTGAACCCGCCCGTCGGGTTAAAGACGACAAACTGATACTGGGGCCGGACCCGCGAGACGACGTCGACCAGGTGTCGCAGGAGGTCGACCATCCCCTGCCGGAAGGCCTCGACGGGCGATTCGTCGTTCGCCGACGGCCGACTCCCAAAGTAGCCAGGCACGTCCTGCGGGGTGTAGATTTCGTACCCCTGCGTCTGGAAGTAGCGGGTCAGGGCGGTTCGCACGACCTCGTTGGACGCCGTCCGGGTCCCGACCAGATAGAGGACCAGGTCGGACGGGGAGAGGCCGTGGGCCCGCAAGTAGAACTCCAGGCTCCGGACCTCTGCTGACCGGCGGGGCGGGTCATCCGTCAGGAAGTCAAAGACACGGCTCAACTCGGCCGGATTTTCCAACAGCCGAGCCCAGAAGGCCTCGTCCCGCATGCCGGGTCGGGCCGGAGCCTCCATTTGTTCGACGTAGTGTCGAATCAGGCTGTTGCCGACCGAGACGACGTGAAATTCGGACCTCACGGCCGCCTCGTCTCCACGGTCCGCAGGGGGACTCCATATTTTACCGGATAACCTGTATTCATTCAATCATCCCTTCTTCGGACCCTTATCCCCCTGCCTGGGTCGCCGGGCACTCGGCCGGACCGATGGGTCGGAGTCCAGAATGGCGGACAAAGCCGCTTTCGGAACCGCTCGTCCCGGCTGCCGATCCGAGCACTGTCACCTGACACCAGTCTTCCTCACAGTGCTCGACGCGCACGCAGGTCCCTTGAGGCAACACCCGCAGGACGCGGGCTCCCAGGCTCGGGGCCACGTGTAGGGGGATGTCGGCTACCGTCGCGCTCCGACCGGCCGTGTCCAGGCACTGCTGAATGGGAATGGCCACGCTGTCGGGCCATTCGTGATGGCAGGCGGCCAGGGCGATCCCCGTAGCGGCCGTCGAAGCGCTGACAGACCAAGCCCATTCTTCCTGCGCGGCCAGGGCGATCATAAGGCTAGCGACGCTGGACGCCACGCCTAAAGCTACGGATGTCTTGTCGAGTTGGGTCCGGACCTCCACATGACTTTCACAAGTGCCTAAACGAGCACTAACGCCCATGTCGCGGGGACTACATTCTCCCTGATTCACCTTCACCTGGGCCGAGCCCTTGCCTCGAAGCTGGCCATTCACGTAAATCTCGGCTTCGGGATGGCGTGGCACCGTATAGATCGTCATCGTCTTTGAGCATCCCAAAACGGCCCCCAGCGTCACCAGGGCAAGCCCAAGACACCTTAGGGTTGTCCAGGACCTGCGGACTTCGATGAGAAGCCAGAGCGCCATGACCTCCTCCGTATGATGGGTTCTTGGTTTAAGGAGTCAGTCGGAGGCGGCCGCGACCGTAGAGGTTGTCGGGACCCCGCGGGCCCAGGTCCAGGGCCCGGCCTTCGAGGATGGCCCGGATTTGGTCCGGCGTGTAAGGCGTCTTGGCGAGGACCAGGGAAATGGCACCGGCGACGTGAGGCGTCGCCGCTGACGTGCCGAAGAACCGCCCGTACGTCGCCGATGAGACTCCGCTCGGGGCCGTCAGGTCCGGTTTGGTCCGGCCGTCGTTGGTCGGACCCCGGGAACTGTAGTCATGCAGGGTGTCGTCAGACCAGTCGGTCGCCCCGACGGCGATGGCCTCTCGGGCATCGGCCGGGATCAGGACGCTTCCTTCCGGGACGACGTGTTCCAGGTCCGTAGCTCCCCACAGGAAGAGTTCCAGTTTCACACTCCGGTAGGCCCAGTAGCGGTGCACGCTGACGCCGAACCACCCCCGCCAGGCTCGCAAGCAGACGGCTTCCGTCGGCCACTCGGAGCCCGTCTGAGGGCCTATGCTCCAGGCGATGAGCCGCCACCCGTACCACGGGTCCCAAGCCCAGACGTACAGGTCATAGTCCTGGTCGGAACCCCGATAGCTCCGACCGTTCCAGGGTCCCCAGTCGTCCCAGTTCAGGAAGGCGCAGAAAACGCGCGTAGGAGAATAGAATTCAAGGATCTCGCTGTTAGGAGCGAAGTTGTGCCACCGATTCCCATTGGGGTCCGAGTAAGGGCCTTCCCAGTGGCTTTGGGCTTCATTGCCGGCGGCCGCCACCCAGGCAATGCCGCTTCGCACGGCCCGCTTGACGTCCTCGTCGATGGGACCCGTCCCGTCGCCGGCTCCCATGTTGACCCAGCCGATGGAGTACGAGATGACGTGCACCTTCTGGCCGATCAGGTAGTCCACGGCCAGGCTGTGTTCCACGTCCGTGCCGAAGTTGACGAGCCACATGCGGTCGAGACCTGGATTCATGTCGTAGACGATTTCGGCGCAGGCTGTCCCGTGAGGCTCGACATTCCACCATGTAGGATCGAAGGCCCGGGTGATAAGGTCATTGGGCAGTTCGACCCCCCGCAGACGGTCGGCGCCCCGAAATCCCAGGTCCAGGACGGCGACTCGGACCGACTGTCCTCGATAGGGCGTCACGTTCCACCATCTGGGGGCTCCGACCCGGCCAACCCCTTCGCTGACGACCAGAGGAAAGGGACGACCCGGCCGCCGGACAAATCGGACGGACGGATGACGGGTCAGTTCCTCCAGGGTGTCGACGCGAACCCGACCCTGGATGCGGACGTCATGGGCCGCCTCGACGGTCCCGCCGAGGGCTTCGATGCGCCGGACGACTGGCTCGACGGCTGGCGATAGGCTTTGGACGTCGGAACTTGTCGGGGACGCATCTTCGACTTCCACGACGACACGGATGGTCCCGTCCTTCCAGTCGTCGATCATGTGACGGTTCGCAAATTCCTGGGCCGCCGTCGGGCCCTGGGTCCGGTAGACGGTCCACAACTGGCCAAGGACGCCGTCCATCTTGGCTGGTACGTCCTTGGGAGGCGGAGCCGGAAGCGAGGCCGGCTCCCCAGGAGGCACCGGGGCCTGGCTCTGAACGGTGACAGCCAGGAGGGCCAGTCCCGTCAGGACCCCGAGAATCCGTCGGACGAGGCTCGATTCCCCTTGCATGGTCGTCCTCCGTGTCTGGGATGATGGGCCGAGCGATCTGCCCGACCCCGGAGTGGATGAGTTTTAAAAGGTGTAGGCAAAGCCGCCCCTCAGCGTGAAACCGCCTGTGGATACATCGGGGATGCTCCCAGAAGCCGTGGTCTGGGTCGTGCGGTCCCGCAAGGTCCACCGTCCGGGCGTCCCTCCCCCGATGACCAGGCGGGCGTCCAGAGACAGAAGGAAGTGCCTCGAGACGCGATACAGCCCCCCGAGTCCCACGTAGGGCCGCAAGACGTGGTCGACCTCCTCCCGGATTTCGAAACCGAGGCTCTCCCATGTTGCCCGAAGGGACTCGTCCACGGTGATGCGGTGGACTGTATAGGCACCGCCTCCGGCCGCATAGGCGAAGGTCCGGTCGCCCAGAGATCGACCGAGGCGGAGTCCGGCCTGAACCGGGATGAACCGATACCGGCCGCCGCTGAAACGCGTCGGGCGGGACTCGACCGTCCCGGTCGTCCAGGACGCGTTCAGCTCCAGGAGCAGGGCCGACGTGACCCGAAAGGCAAACCAGGCATTCACTCCCACGCCGGTCCCGAAGTCGTCACCAGCAGGGAATCCGGCCAGACCTCCGATCCCGATGGTCACCCGTCCCATGGGGGTCTTCGGCTGGGCTTCAGCCGTCAGGGCCGGCAGGACCGTCAGGGCCGCCAGCAGTGTCCAATGCCGCCAGAACCATCGGGAGGCGCTCCGGCCTCTCCGACGGGTCGACCGTGTCGGTAACCCAAACATGTGCTTCATAGAAACACCTCCGAGTGGGATGAAAACCCCGCAGGGCACCCCTTACCCGACCGCTCGGAAGCCCCGCGTCGGTTGGGTCCCAGTCGCCGAACTGGGACGGAAATCTCACGCGGATGGTCCAACGCCCTTGGGAAATCCCCGATGAAGGGATAGAAACGGACTGCGGCCAGGGAACGACCACCCATGGGGGAGAACGTCTGTAGAGGGCAGAAGCAACAGAGGGGATGAGGATAAATAAAATAGGCCCGCCTGCGTCGGTCGGCAAGTCGACCCGGGTTCTCTACGCTCCGGGCCGTAAGGTCGGATTTCAGGTGGAATGGGGCAGGAGAGGCTCACGCTCCGCATTTTGGGGTATATGGCCCATCCACATTTCCGTCATCGGCCCTATCCCCAGCCGGTGCCGGATTAGGATTCGACGGACGTGGGGCTGGTCTGGTGACCCCGGCGGCGGGTACCGGATTCGGACCTTTTTCATGAAGACGCATGGGAGGGGTGAGGGGACCCCGGTGGGTGAATCCCTCTAGAGTTCGGAGAGGGGGATTGGCATATATCCCGACTCCGTTCGCTAAGGCGGCGGGAGTCGATCAGATGAGGGAAGGATTGAATGACCTCGGCTCTTCCGTGCGGGGTTGGAATGCAGAGGTCTAAGCCCTGACATCCCTACGATGGGACTATGCCCTTTTAGTGTGGATGGATGCCCGAGAAATCCTGTTCAGACATGGGAAAGCCTGGGATTCATCCTCGGGTGGCCCCTCTCGGGTAGCCCCTCGAGCAAGGTCGGTGGAGGCTTTTCGAGGGCTCACCCGCCAACTTTGGAACAGTCACTGGTTCAACATCTGTTAGACGGAGCATAGGAGGGAAGACTATGACAGACATCCGACGGGTCGGTCTCCGATGGACCCCGATGACGACGGGGTCTGGTTTTCGGGAGTACACAGTCCGGCCGGGCGACACACTGAGCGGCATCGCTCGACGTCTGGGCGTCTCGGTCCAAGAGCTTCTTCGGTGGAATCCCGCCATCCGGGACGCCGATCGCATCGTTCCGGGCCAGGTCCTCCGCATTCCCGAGGCCCGGCCTCGGCCTTCGGTCGGAGGCTCCCCGATGCCCTTGCGGGATACTTACGAGAAGGCGTCGCCGCCGAGCCTCTTTGGGGCCGGAACGGTGCGCCTCCTATCGGTTGGGGTTCAGGGTGTCCGGGGGGTTTCGTCCAGTTCGGCTCCGGCGGGCTTTGTCCCCGTGACGATGGAGCAGATGGAGGCCATTGTGCGGGGCTTTTCCCAGTGCCCCCAGGCCCCGGCCATCCTGGAAGTTCTCAACGAGACGATGCGCCGACTGGGTCTGACGACGCCCGAGCAAAAGGCCATGCTGATCGCCCAGGCGGCCGTTGAGTGCGACTATTTCAAGACTCTGCAAGAATACGGAGACGAACGCTATTTCCTCCGGCGGTATGAGTGGAACGAGAAGAAGCGGAAGGAGTTGGGGAATACCCATCCGGGGGATGGTCCCCGCTTCAGGGGGCGGGGTTTCCTTCAACTTACGGGGCGGAGTAACTATGAAAAGTTCACCCAGTGGGTCCAGAAGTACGTCCAGCGTCTTAGTCCTCAGGAGAAGGCATCCCTCGAATCCCGCATCCAGCAGGAAATCCTACACATGTGGCGCTTAACGGTCGCCGGCCTCCAGGCGCGCGTTTCAGGGGTAGAATCTGAGATGAAAGAGGTAAAAGCTAAACTCGCCGAGGCAAATTCTGATATTAAAAAGATAAAAAATGAACTTAACAACAATCTCCAGTTGCCCGAGGATCGGAAGGCGGAACTGCGAAATAGGCTGGAGGAACTGGAAGATAGCCGGGAGGGACTGCGAAATAGGCTCCAGGAGCTTTCCACTGAACGCAGGGAACTCCGAGAATCCCTCAAGCGAGCTAAAAGGGTGCTGGCCCAGGCCGAGAAGTGGGCTTGGGTCGTGCCGCTGGACTTGGCCAAGGTCGACTTCACGCAGGAGCCGTATAATGAACTTCTGGCGGTATCGCCGACGCTGGCCGGCCTGGCGACTCAGTGCTACTGGGAAGCGAGTAATATCGGACGAGCCTTCAAGGCCAAAGATCCCGTCCGGGTTGCGACGAAGCTCATCAACGGGGGGCTGACGAAGCTGGAAGAGCGGCGGAAGGTTTATGAACAGGCTTTAAAGGCCCTGAATGGGGAGGTCCGGTCATGAAGGGATACAAGGCGTGGAAGGCCATATCCGGATGGGTGTGTTTCGGGCTTTGGGCCGTCGTCGTCTTGCCGGTGGTCCTGGGAGCGTCCGATGGAGTCCGACCGTCCCGGGCACGGGGCGCGGGTCCGACGGTGGGGACCCAAGCATGTGTCTTGCCGCCCCATTTGGAAGACGTAAAAGTCGGCGGTCGGTATGGGCGCGAGGTGGATCGGCGGGTTCGGGCCGAGTGGAGGCAGGGGGAGCGAAACGGTTTGAGCTGGGACGTGGCCCTGCCGGTGGTGGAGGCGGGGCCTCCGGAGGGGCGGCGGGCCTTTCGGGAGTGGATGGAGCGTGCGGTCGGCCGGCGGGTCGAGGAGGAGATTCGGGGTTTCGAGGAGTTTGTGGAGGAGGAGAAGGCGAGGGACGACGGAATTTCCGCCGAGGACTTGAGGGAGACCTATGAGATCCGCTATGCGGTGGGGTACTTGGACGACTGGCTGGTCAGCGTACTGGTGTGCGAAGACATCGTTGCGAGGTGGGCGGCGCATCCCTCGGGGAGCGCTTGGGTCGTAAACTTCCGGTTGGACGAGGGTCGGCCCCTGGAGGCGGCGGAGATGTTTCGAGGCTCTCCGGAGGCGGCCTGGCTGAAATACTGCGCGTGCCGGATCGCCGAGCAGATCGAGGACCTGATATACGGGGAAGACACCGAAGACGCCGAGACCGAGGAGGAGAAGGCCGTCTGCGCCGACACGGAGCGGGGGAGGGAAGTGACCGAACACCTCCGTCGCCGACGGGAGGACTGGGGCCAGCCCTTGTTGACGGTGGATGGGCTTATTTTCGTCTTTAACGAATTCTCCCATGCGGTCGGCGAGGTCTATGGGTGCCTTGTGCCGTGGCGGAAGGCCGTGCGGCTTCTCCGGTCGGAATTCCGCCGTCTGGTGGGTCTGCGGTAAGGCGCCGGCGGAGCCTCCAAAGGGTCTATCCTGTCGGTTTGCATTCCGTAGCGGGTATCCTGTATCTTAGCCCGCCTCGCGTTGGTCCCGGAAAGGGAGTCGTATCGATGTGGCGTGGGATCATCCATGCGTACCGCCCCTTCCTGCAAGTCGCTTCCGTCGAGCCGATCACCCTTTACGAAGGTCACACCCCGCTGATTCCGGCCCCCCGCCTGGCGCAAGCCATCGGCCTTGCCGCCGCCCTCTACCTCAAGTACGAGGGCCTGAACCCCACGGGGTCCTTTAAGGATCGGGGAATGACGGCGGCCCTCACGCAGGCCGTCGCCGAGGGAGCCCGCGCCGTCCTCTGCGCCAGCACGGGGAACACGGCCGCCTCGGCGGCCGCCTATGCGGCCCGGGCGGGTCTCCGGGCCTTCGTCCTGGTCCCGGCCGGGAAGGTCGCCCTCGGGAAGTTGGCCGGGGCCATGGCCTACGGGGCGACGGTCCTGGCCGTCGAGGGCAACTTCGACGTCGCCCTCGAGCTGGTCCGCCGGGCCGTGACCGAATACCCGGTGACGCTCGTAAACTCCTTGAATCCCTATCGGTTGGAAGGCCAGCAGACGGCCGCCTTTGAGGTCTGCGACCAACTCGGTCGGACGCCGGACTGGCTCGCGATTCCGGTCGGCAACGCCGGTAACATCACGGCTTACTGGAAGGGCTTCCGGGCTTACTACCAAGCCGGCCGCGTGAATGGCCTCCCGAAGCTCTTGGGCGTCCAGGCCGAGGGCGCGGCGCCTCTGGTGTACGGCCGGCCCTTTGAGAAGCCTGAGACGATCGCTACGGCCATCCGGATCGGACGGCCGGCGCGGGGCGCAGAAGCCCGCCAGGCCGTCCAGGAATCCGGCGGGATGTTCCTGGCCGTGTCGGACGAGGAAATTCTGCACGCATGGCGTCTGCTGGCGACGCTGGAGGGCATCTTCGTCGAGCCGGCTTCGGCGGCCTCCATTGCTGGCCTCCGACGGGCGGTGGCCGAACGCCGGATCAAGGTCTCGGCCGACCAGACCGTCGTGGCCGTCCTGACGGGCCATGGGCTGAAGGACCCCGACATTGCCCTTCGGACCCTGCCGGCGCCGACCCGTGTGAAGCCTGACTGGGACGCCTTCCGGGCCGTCCTGGAACGGGCAATGGAGACGTGAGGGGTCAGTTCGGCGATTGGGCCAGAGAGTCCGGGGATGACGGTTCCCACTGACTGAAGCCCACCAGGTCAAGCAGGCGGGGGCGACCGTCGTGACACCCGACGGCCGGAGGCTTCTGCATGGTTCCTAAGGGGGCGAAGCGCTTCACACCGGTCCGGGCCAGCCGTCGGGCCAAATCGTCCCAAGGCCGGTCCATGGCGTAGCCGACCGTTTGGAGATGCCGCCGCTGGGAGGCCACGACATCGGGCAGGCGGTCGAGGTCTTCGATGGGCTTGACGAGAACGGACCGGTCGCCGCACGTCGGTTCGAGGTCGGGGCGGGGCGTGAGGACGACCGTCCAAGCCGTGTCGTCGCTCATCCACACCTCGGCGTCCGGGTCGGCCGACCATCGAGCCCGGAAGCTTTGGACCCGCATGGCCTCACCGGGCGAAAGCCGGCGCCGAGGCCATCGGGTCTGCCATCGGCGAAGGGCTTCGGCCAAGTCTTCGGCAAAGGTCCGGGCGACGGGAAGGTCGTCCGTCTCGATGTAGACGACGTGGGGTGACATACAGCCCTGCTGATCGAACCAGACGACGTCCTCGGCCAGGCGGTCGGCCGCTTCAGTCCGCCGGTCCGACGCTCGCAGGATTTCTCGACCGACGACGGCGAAGCTGATCCGGTGGGGGTAGGGGAGCCATCGGGTCGAGCCCGGCACGAGGGTCCGCAGGGCGTCCAGGGTAGATTCATGACCGTAGGCGACGACGACGTGGGCGGCCGTCAAGACGGCCCGGGTCGTGGCCTCGTCTTCGGGAGGCCATCCGGCGACGGCGCCCAGGTCGGCCCAGTCCGGTCGTTCCCGGCAGAGGGCTTCCCAGAAGGCCGGGGCCAGGACGGGTTCATGCCGAGAAACCCGGATGAGGAAGGGGCCGCGCGTGAGGAGGCTGTAGACGAGGGCCAGCAGGGCCGGTCCCGGGAGGTTCCCCGGAAGCCACCACACCCGGAGGCCGGTCCCCAGGGCGTGGAGCCGAAATCCCCGAAGAGGGGTCATTCGGAAGTCTTCCAGGACGGTCGGGTCGCCGAATTCAGCCTGGAGGAGTCGTTCGAGGGGCTCTCGGCGGACGGCCCGGAGGTGCTCGTCCAGGATGGCCGCCAGCATGTCGGGGTGGAGTCCCGTATGGGCGTGCAGGGCCTCGATAACGCGGCGGCGTTCCGGGTCGGCCGGGTTCAGCCACCGGGTCGCCAAGGCGTCGACCGCCGTCAGGACCTCCGAGAGGGCCGGCGGCTGGTCGACCCATCGGGCCACTGCTCGGTCCAAGAGGGTGGGAACCTCACGGGCGTCGGTAAACATCATCCACCCATTTTAGGGGGCGTTGGAAGCCGTCGCCCGCATGCGCGCGACCTGTCGGATTTCTTTGATGGCTTCGAAGGCGGCGGTCGCCACGCCTTCGTCGGGGCTGTCCAGGTACTTCTCCAGAAGCGGCAGAACGGCCGGGTCCTCCGCATAGGCCGCCAGCCGGAAGAGTCGACGGCGCACTCCAGCATCGAGCCGGTCCATGTACTGCAATAGGGCCGGCAGTATGTCGGTGGCGTATTCCGTCACGTAGGAGGCCAGTTGAGCGATTCGAGCCTCGTCACCCTGCTGAAGCGTGCGGACGAACCCGACGTCATGGTCCGGGCGGCCCATTCGGAAGAGGGCAAAGTCCATCGCCAGACGGACGGCAGGGTCTTCCTCCTGAAGGAAGGCTCGTCCGACAGCCTCGACGTTTTCCGGCTTCCCGAGACGGCCCAGGCCCTCGGCCGCATAACGCCGGACTTCGGCCGAAGGGGACAGGAGGCCCTGGCGGAAGACGGATGCGGCCGGTCCGTACCCGATGTAGGCCAGACCGCGAAAGTAAATCTGCTGGCGCTCGGGCTTCTTCTCCGCCTGATAGGCCTTCCAGAGGGTCTCGCCGAGGGTGGGGATCTCCCGATGACACTGGGCCAAGGCCCAAACGACCCGTTCCAGGACAGCAGTGTCGGGCGTCTGCCACCAGGAGATCAAACGGTCCAGGGCCGAGCATGCCCGAATCTGGCCGAGACTCCAGAAGACCCCGAGGACGACGTCCCTCGGTTGAGGTTCGCTCAAGAGCCGGACGAGGTCCGGAGCCAATTCCAGGAGCCACAGGCGCCCCACGGCCTGGACGGCCGTCGAGGTCCATCGAGCGTCTCTCGACTGAACCCACTGCCGGAAGGCATCGACGACGGCCGGATGGACCCTCTTCCAGGGAACCCGCTCCACCCGGGGCGGCCGAAAGAAGACGGGGAACACCTGCTGGAAGGCGGTCGGGACCGGCGCGCCCAAATAGTAAGCCAGCACGTACCGGTAGGCCTCCAGCCGGTTGTCCCGGTCCGGGTCCAGGAGGGCTTTCCCCAGGAAGGGTTCAATGGCCGGGTCCTGAATGGTACCCAGGGCCCGAATCACGTGGAACCGCACTTTCGGCTCCCGATCGTCCAGAGCGGCTCCCAGGGCGGGCACGGCCTCGACAGTCTGAAGGTTCGCCAGGGTCTGAGCGGCCCGAATTTTCTCCTCTACAGAACCGCTCTGGAGCACTCGTTGCCAGTCGGCGACCGTCAGGGGCGGATTTTGGGCCCACGCCGGACCGAGGGCGAGGCCCAGCAAGAGCCCAAGGGCGACGGACCGAAAGGTCCCCGGGGAGCGGAAGCACGAAATCCATCTGGGCTCTCGGCGGGACATGGTGCCATTCCGGCATTGTCAGGATTTCCGGCCATCGTTATGATGGCCGAAGGGCGGAGGCATTGCAAGCACGACGATTTGGGAGGAACGGGTGACGGGTGATGAAGTGACGGGGTGACGGAGTGACGAGGTGGCCATAAGGAGTCGTTACCTCGAATAGTGTATCTGGCAATTCAATCCGAGGCGTCCTTGGTGTCCGGCATCAGAATCACTGCAGTACTGCCGTATTGCCGAAGTGCCGAACTGCCGAGTGGCCTAAGGTAGGGTGCAACGGACATGGCTCGGGTGCTCGGCGCGGACTTGCGGGACGTGTTTACCCGTGTCGAAACGGTCGTCGTGCGTCTGCCGTCCTGGATGGGCGACATCCTGATGGCCCGTCCCTTCCTCGCCGAGCTCCGGCGTCGGAGTTCGGCCCGGTTGGTCGCCCTCGTGCGGTCGACCTATGCGGAGCTGGCGACCTGGCTTCCGGAAATCGATGACGTCCTTCCCCTACCAGACGGGCCGGTCTGGCGGCGGTGGGCGTACTTACGGCGGCACCGACCCCCCTGGGTCGCCCGTTCCCTGGGGATCACCCTGGCCCATTCCCTGACCTCGGCCGTCGAGCTATACGCCCTGGGTGTCCCCTGGCGGTACGGCTACGACACGGACCACCGACGGGCCTTCCTGACCCACTGGATGGCGATGGCTCGGGAGCGTCGGACCCACGAGAGCCTGCACTTTCTCCGCCTGCTCCTGCCTATTCTGGGGACGATCCCGGAGGTTCCGGCGGCGCTCCCGGCCCTTCGGCTTCCCGAGACCGCCTCGCCGAGAGCCGACGGACCTGAGGTCTACGGGTTTGTATATGCGGACGCCCGTCACCGGCCCCGAGCCTGGCCGTCCGAACGCTATGTCCGTTTGATCCACCGTCTGACGGCTTACGGCTGGGCCGTCGTCGTCGCCTGGCCCCCGTGGACACCCCCGCCGGCCATCTCCGGCGTCCACGTCCTGGCGCCCGGCGTGTCCCTCCGGGAGCTGGCCGAAACGATTCGCCGGGCCCGATGGTTCATCGGCAACGACGGGGGTCCTGCCCATCTGGCGGCCGCCTTGGGCGTGCCGTGTGTCGTGATTTATGGACCGGGCCATCCGGCCCGCCACCGGCCCATCGGGACGGGTCAGCCGGTCCACGCCGTCTCGGCCGACTGGCCGTGCTCGCCGTGCCGCCAGCGGTTCTTCCGGGAGTGTCGCCCCGTGGGACCTCATCTTCCCGCCTGTCTGGACGTCCTGAACGTCGAGTTCGTGTGGCGTCAAGTTGCAGTCGCCCTGGGTCTTTCGGGATAATGGGGAACGGCAGTTCCCAAACCCTGGAGGAGGGTAGGATGAAGACGGGTGGGTTACTCCGTATTGGAGCCCTGGGGACGGCGGCCCTCTGCCTGTGGGTCGTCGGGATGGTCGGCGTGGCGGTCGCCGACCTGGTCGGGCCCCATCCCTCGAACCCCCTGCAGACGTGGGCCGAGCGGAATGCCCAGCTGGCCCAGTGGGAGCGTCAGCTGGTGGCCCAGTGGCTTCAGGACTACGGGTATTCCCCAGAGCAGGTGGCAAGGTGGATGGCGCAGGTCACGGATGCGGACATTCACGGGGCCATCCTGCAGGCCGAGAATCTGGGCCTTCCCTACGGCGGGGACGCCCTGGAGACCGTCGTCATCCTCCTCATCATAATCATCTTGATTATAATCATTCTAAGACTCCTTGACAAGGAGATCATCATCCGCTGACGGTATATAGGGCGGGACTCCCTGGGCTTGCCGAATGCATTCACCATCCGTTATGACTTGATCATTACTAATAGTAATACTTTGAAATGGATGCAGGTCCCCTAGAGAGTCGGTACCGGCTATGGGGTCCCGGGTGCCAGGTACCCGGGACCTGGGACCCATGCCCAAAATCTGAACAAAGCAGTCACAGGACACAGGGTGTAAGATGCAGGAGAGATGGGTAGACTGTTATCTTGCATCGGAAATCTTACCGCAAGGTAATAGTCCCGGGCACAGGACGGGAATGCTCCACGGGGCTGGGCGGTATGGACAAACGTCGGCTCGTTCTTAACGCCGCTTTGACGAGCAGGGCTTGGGTTCCGTAAGAAATCATTGCTGCGGAGCCGTAGGGGAACGCCGCCGAGCCCTTACATCCTACCGGCCATGCGTCGGATCCCGCTGAACCCCCTCGTGGACTACTGGGGACGGCCCGGCCCGTTGGACTGGTCGGCCGTCTTCGGACGCCCGGCCCCCCTCGTCGTGGAGGTCGGCTTCGGCCGCGGCGAACACCTGGTCCGATGGGCGCAGACGTCGCCTGACCGGAACGTCGTCGGCATCGAGGTGGCCTGGGCCTCGATCCAGCGAACCCTCCGCCGAATTCACCGCGCGGGCGTGGGGAACGTCCGGGTCCTTTATGCGAACGCCGAATGGGCGCTCTACTACCTGTGGTCCCGGTCGTCGGTCGAACGCATCGTCAGCCTATTCCCGGACCCCTGGCCGAAGGCTCGGCATGTGGGCCACCGTCTCTTTTCCCGGCGGTTCTTTCTGCGAGCGCACCGGGTCCTGCAGGAGGGAGGCGTCCTCCTATTGGCGACGGACGACCCGGGCTTTGTCGAATGGAGCCTCTCGGAATGCCCGAGGCCGGGCTTCCAGGCGCACGTCGAGACTTATAGGGGTGAACTCCGCTTTGGGACCAAGTATGAGATGAAGTGGTATCAGGCGGGACGGACTTTCTTTGTGGTAGAATTCCGGAAGACTGGACCCTTAGACGTACCTGAGCCGGAGTGGCCGCCGGCGATGCGGACTTACCAGTTCCCCGGGCCGTTGGACCCGAGCCGGTGGGCGGGGCCTGAGAAGTGGTCCAACGGTGACGTCGTCGTCGTGTTCAAGGAATTCGTTTGGGACCCGGTGCGCCGGGTCGGCCTCTGGAAGACGGTCATCCACGAAGATACGATCGTGCAGAACCTCTGGATCGAGGTCCGCTGGGTCGGGGACCGATGGCGTCTGCTCCCGTCGGACGGCTGTAAATTCCTGCCGACTTACGGTCTCCAGAAAGCCCTGGACGTGTTGGCCGAAAGCTTGGGAATCCGGGAGTCTGCCGGTATGCCCGGGAACCCAACGGGCTGAAGGGCGAAACCCGATGAGTCGCCGAAATCTCGTATTGTCTCTCGTCCTGGCCGGTATCCTGCTGGGGACTTTTCTGGGGGGAACGGACTGGGGTGCCCTCCGAGACGCCTTTCATCGGGCCTCCTGGATGAGCCTGACCCTGGGTCTCTTGGCCGGGGCGGGCATCTACGTGGCCCGAGGACTCCGATGGGCCTTTCTCTTAGCGGCCCTCGGACGGGTCCGCTGGACGGACGCCGTCTGGGCCAATGTGATCGGCTTTGCGGCCAACACGGTCCTTCCGGGTCGGGTCGGGGAAATCGTCCGGGCCCTGTGGATCCGGCGGACGTACGACATTCCCCTGGCGCGTCTGCTGGCTACCATCGCCCTCGAGCGTATCGTGGACGTAGGCGTTCTGGCCGGCCTCGTCGGCTTCTTCTTTCTGAAGGCACCCGACTTGGGGTGGATCACGCCGGCATCGCCCGAGGCGTGGCGTCTCGTCGTCGGTCTGGTCCGTTCGTCCGTCCTCGTCCTGGGGGTCTTGGCGGGCCTGGCCGTCCTGATGGTCCTTTGGGCTCGCCGACGGCCGGCGGGCCCGGTGGGGGGACCTCGGGGGTGGGCCCTCCTCATCCGGTTCCTTCGTGACCTCGCTCAGGGTTTTCACCAGGCCGGCCGCCCGACCCGATTGCTCCCCTATCTGGCGATCTCCCTGGTCTTCTGGGTCTTGGACGCTGGGGCCCTCTGGCTGGGAGTCTGGCCCTTTATCCCAGATTTTCCCTTCTATGGGGCCTTGTGGGTGATGGCCCTCGTCATGCTGGGGGCGGCCATCCCGACGCCGGGGGCCGTCGGGGGCTTTCACTGGGGGGTACGCATCGGCCTGACGGGGTTCTATAATATAGACACGACGACGGCGGTGTCGGCGGGGGTGTGGTCGCACTTTTGTGCGTTCTTCCCGGCCGTCAGCCTGGCGGTCGGTTACCTGGCCGTCCGGGGCCTGACGTGGCACCACGTCCGAGCCGTCCTACGTCTGGCGGTAGAAAGGCGTGAAGTGTCCCCGTTGTCAGAATGAAGACACCCGGGTGTACGATTCCCGTCCGACCGAAGACGGTCGGGTCATCCGTCGGCGGCGACTCTGCGAGCGGTGTAACTTTCGGTTCACGACCTACGAACGGTGGGAAGAGCCGCCGCTGGTCGTGATCAAAAAGGACGGCCGTCGGGAGCGCTTTGACCGCAACAAGCTCCTGAACGGTCTGCTCAAAGCCGTCGAGAAGCGGCCCGTATCTCTGGAGGCCTTGGAGAGTATCGTACGGGATGTCGAGAGTCAAATCGCCGACCGTCCGGGCCGGGAGATGACGACCCGGGAGATCGGAGAGATCGTCATCGAGCGGCTCAAGCAGTTGGACACGGTCGCCTACGTGCGCTTTGCCTCCGTCTACCGGCAGTTTACGGACGCCACGGACTTTGTCCACGAGATCGAACGTCTCATGCGGGAGCACCGTCGCAGGCCAGCCGCCGTCAAGCGCCGCCGCTGACAGATGGAGGGACGGAGTGACGAGTGACGAGGGGCGGGTAATAACTCGTTGCCCTACTGCCTTACTGCCCTATTGCCTTACCGCTCACCGACGCCGGAGAGGCTCCCTATGACCGAAAAGCGTGAGATTCCTGGGACGTACCGGCGGTTCCGGCAGAAGTACCCAGACGTGGCCCGGCACTACGAGGCCCTGGGCGATGCCCTGACCCAGGCCGGCCCTTTGGACGAACGGACGGCCCGTCTCGTGAAGCTCGCGATCGCCGTCGGCTATCAGCAGGAGGGTGCCGTCCATTCGGCTGTCCGGAAGGGACTGGAAGCGGGCCTCACACCGGACGAAATGCGCCAGGTCGCCCTCCTGGCCATTACGACCATCGGTTTTGCCGCCGCCATGGCGGCCTATACGTGGATCGAGGACATCGTGGGCCAGGAGTGACGGGTGCGTGTACCGGCCGAGGATGGACGCCCGGCATCGGATGCTCGCTACGGACGTATGGTGGGGCGGGAATCATGACCCGCAGGGGGCATCCCGCGCGGGCTTGCGGGGCTTGGAAGCGGACTCGGTTTCCCATTCCAGGAAGCACATGGACCTGCGACGGGCGTACGACCGTCTCGTCGAGGCGATTCGGCGATCCCGGGGCCGTCTGACGGCTTCGGACGTGTCGGCCCTGCTGGGAGTCTCCCTTTACGATGCCGAGGACCTTCTACGCCAGATGATGGAGCAGTTTTACTGCCGCCTGGCCGTCACGCCCGAGGGCGTCGTCCTATACGAGTTTCCCGTTCCCCTGCGCCGTCGGACCGCCGTGACGCTTCGGGAGGTCCTCGAACATATAGGCCAGGCGCTTTGGCGGACCTTCGTCTTCCTCTACAAGATTTGGATCGCCGCCACGCTGGTCGCCTACTTCATCGCCTTTACCGTCGTCCTCGTGATGCTGATCCTGGCCAGCGCCCGAAGCGGGCAGGGTTCCCGAAAGGACGACGACCGGGGGGATGGGACCTTCGACCTGACCCCTCTCCTTCGGATTCTCTTCAGCATCTGGGACTTCCGGACCCACACGCCCGTCACGACGCCCCGGACCGACCGTCGGGGATACCGGTACCGCAAGTATGAAAGCAAGAAGGCCGTCTTGCCGGGAAAGGAGCACAAGAAGGGCTTCATCGCCTCCGTCTACGACTTCGTCTTCGGCCCGCCGCGGGTCCCCTTCGACCCCCTGGCCGATGAAAAGGAGGTCGTCGCCTACCTTCGTCAGCAGAGGGGGATTCTCACCCCGTCCGAGCTCATCCGGCTGGCCGGCTGGACGCTCGACCAGGCTGACGACCGCTTTGCCTACTACATCGCTCGGTGGAAGGGCGATGCCCGCATCTCGGAAAACGGCATCCTCTATGGGGAATTCAATGAGGTCCTCACGACGGGCGGCCTCCCTGAAGGCCCTGTCGTTTACTATTGGAACGAAGACGAGCCGCCCTTTGAACTGACGGGCAACTCCCCAGGTCGGAATCTCGTCATCGCCGGGATGAACGCCTTCAACCTGTTCTTTGGCCTCCTCTTCGTGACCCAGACGCCCCGATTCGTGGCTTTGTTTCAGAGCTACGGGTTTTCCCCGGACCCGGGCATCCTGCGGTTCTGGTTGGGGTGGGTCCCCCTGGTTTACTCGGTCCTCTTCTTCGCCATTCCCTTGGCCCGAGTCCCTCTCGTGCTGATGCGGGAGCGGGCCCGCCGCCGTCGGAACGAGCGGCGACGGATCGTCCGGATCATCTTTTCCCTCCTCGAACAGGGTCGGACCGATATCCGGCCGGAGGACGTAGAGGCCGAGTACCGGCGTCTTTACAGAGTTCCCGCCGCGGCGGAGGGGATTCACATCTATCGTCATGTCCGGGCATGGCTCCCGACGGTCGCCCGGGAGCTGGGGGGCCTTGTGGAACTGGCTGAAGACGGCCAGGTCGTCTACCGCTTCTCCCGGATCACTCAGGAGCTGGCCGAAGCCGCCCGCCTTCGGGAGGGCCGGCCGACCGTGCACGTCCCCCAGACCTTTGAACTGACGGCCGAGGTTCGGCCCCCGGAAGAAAGTAACGGAGTGACGAGTAACGAGTGACGGGTAACGATATGAAATCAACCCCCCTTCTCCAGGGGTGATACCCAAAAGAGGAAATTTGGATGGAGCAATAGTGCTCTGTTAAGATTTGAAATGGGGAATGAGGTACGGGTGTCAGTTACCAGGTTCCGGCTACCTGGCAACCAGGATTCGACCCCTTCCTATCCTGCATCATGCATCCTGTAGCTATATCTTATACCATGGAGAATCTCACAACTTTTGCAGAGTGAAGGTCAACAAGGATGCGGCGGGTTGGGCGATCCGCCGTGACTTAAGCGCTCCCCATCCTGCATCGTGCATCTTGTATCCTGTATCGTGCATCCTGTATCCTGCATCTCCGATCCTGACCCATCATTCCGAACGATGGCAGACCTGTGGGAACGTCTCTTACCCCGTTTAACGGCTCTGGTCGAGGAATATGAGGACCTTCATGCCCAGTTGGCGGACCCGGCCATCGCCCAGGACTATGCCCGCTCCCGGGACTTGCTCCGGCGGTATCGAGAGTTGGAAGACATCGTTCAGGCCTTCCGCCGCTGGCAACGCTACCAGCAGGAACGTTCGGACGTTCTCTCTATGCTGGAGACCGAACGGGACCCCGAACTCCGGGCGATGGTCCGGGAGGAGTTGGAGAAGCTGGACCGCCAGATCGAAGAAGCCCGGCAGGACGTCTTGGACCGGCTGATCCCGCCGGACCCCAGGGACACCCGCAACGTCATCCTGGAGATCCGGGCCGGGACGGGCGGCGAGGAGGCGGCCCTGTTTGCGGCAGACCTCCTGCGGATGTACCAACGATACTGTGAGCGGCGGGGCTGGCGGTTCCAGGTCCTCGACGCTCACCCGACCGACCTCGGCGGATATAAGGAAGTCGTTTGTCTCGTCGAGGGGCCGGGAGCCTATCGGCGGTTAAAGTACGAAAGCGGTGTCCATCGGGTCCAGCGGGTGCCCGTCACTGAGGCCAGCGGGCGGATCCACACGTCGGCCGCCTCCGTCGCCGTCCTGCCGGAGGTCGAAGACGTCGAGGTCGAGATCCGGGACGAGGACCTCCGGGTCGACGTCTTCAGCGCCGGTGGGCCTGGGGGCCAGCACGTCAACAAGGCGATGACGGCCATCCGGATCACCCACCTCCCGACGGGCATCGTCGTGACCTGTCAGGACGAGCGGTCGCTTCATCAGAACCGCCGGAAGGCCCTCCGGGTCCTGAGAGCCCGGCTCTACGACTACTACCGCCGTCAGCAGGAGGCGGCGATCGCCCAAGAGCGGCGGGCCCAGGTCGGGACGGGCGACCGGAGCGAGAAGATCCGTACGTACAACTTCCCCCAGAACCGGGTGACGGACCACCGCATCGGCCTGACGGTGTATCGTCTGGAAGACGTCCTGGACGGCGACTTGGACGAGATCCTCGATGCCCTGATGGCCTACGAGCAGTCTGAAAAGCTGAAGGCGATGGTCGCGTAAGGGCCCTCATCCTGCTTGCCAGATTAACGCCCTATAGCCCTACCGCTGTATTGCCCGACTGCCGTACTGCCGGATTGGGGCTCAAAAGGTCAGGTCGGCCTTCGACCAGCGGCCCTCCCGGACGGCCGTCTGAAAGATTTCATAGTAGGTCGCCGTCGTCCGCGGCCAGGCCTCCCATCGGAACTGCCGGAGACTCGCCTCGATGGCCGCCGGCGTTCCCTCCAGCTCGACATAGACGCCCAGGGGGGTTTCGTCGACGGCGACATGAACGTCCCCGTGCCGGTACAGCGTCCGGTACTTTTGGTATCGAAACCAGACGGTCAGCCCCAGACGGTGCAGGATGGCGGCCATGGCGGCCTCGTCCGAGAGGGTTACCTCGAGTTCGAGCCGCCGCTTGAAGGTAGGATCCTCGTCGGGCCGGCCCTTCCATGTCAGGGTGACCGTATCGCCGTAGCGCCGCAGGCGCAGGAGCTCGCCCCGGGCCCGGAGGTCCCCGTTCGGCGTGTCCCACAGGCCGTTGTCCTCAAACGTGCGGGGGTGCTCCAGAGACCAGCCCCAGGCGGCACGCGTCGCCTCGACGACGTCCATCGGGACTTGGACCTTGATTTCCGTCTCGACCGGCATATATACCCCTCTCCCTCCGTCACTGGTCACTCGTCACTCATCAATCCCACAGGTTCTGGCGGTAGTAGTCGATGATACGGTCCAAGATCTGATGGATGTTCAGGCGGGGCCGGTACCCGATCCAGGTCCGAATCTTGGTGAGGTCCGGCACGCGACGGCGCATATCCTCATAGCCGGGGCCATAGGCTTTGTCGTAGGGGATGAACACGATGGGCGATGGGCTTCCCGTCTTCTCCTTCACGAGGTGGGCCAGGTCGATGATCCGGATCTCTTCGTCGGAGCCCACGTTGAAGACCTCGCCCTCACTCTTGGGATGCTCCATCAGCCGCACGAGGGCCTCGACAGCGTCCGTCACGTAGCCGAAGCACCGAGTCTGCTGGCCGTCGCCGAAGACCGTAATGGACTGGCCCGTCAAGGCCTGCTTGACGAACGTCGGGACGACCATCCCGTAGCGGCCGGTCTGACGGGGTCCCACGATGTTGAACAGGCGCACGATGACGACAGGCGTTCCCCGCTCCTGGTGATAGGCCAGGGCCAAGAACTCGTCGAGGGCCTTGGACGCCGCATAGGCCCAGCGCCGGACCGTCGTCGGGCCATAGACCCGCGTGCTGTCCTCCCGGAGGGGAAACTCGTCGTGGTCGCCGTAGACTTCTGACGTCGAGGCGATCAGGACTTTCTTGTGAAACTTGCTGGCATACTTCAAGACGATCTCCGTCCCAAAGGTGTTGACCTCCAGCGTCTCGACGGGCTTTTCCATGATGAGCCGCACGCCGACGGCCGCCGCCAGGTGGTAGACGTGGTCGACCTGGCGGATGAGCTCGCTCAGGAGGGTCTCCTCCCGGATGTCGGCCACGATGAGCTGGAACCGGGGATGGTGGCGGAGGGCGGCGACGTTGGAGATACGGCCTGTACTGAGGTTGTCCAGACAGACGACCTCGTGGCCCTGCTCGATGAGGTACTCACACAGGTGGGAACCGATGAACCCGGCCCCGCCGGTCACCAAGATCCGCATGACGACCTCTCCCGTGAGGCAGTGAGGCAATCGGGCAGTACGGCAATACGGAAGTGACGGAGTAACGAAGTACGGCGATGATCCAAGTATGTGACGCCGTCTCATTACCACGCGTCACTTCATCACTTCGTCACTCCGTCACTTTCATCCTCCAGGGGATGGCCGTCCAGGCCCGGCGGGATGGGGAGTCCCAGGAGCCGCAGGACCGTCGGCATGATGTCGATGATCCGAGGTTGCTCGGTCCGGATCGGCCAGTTCGTAAACAGGATCCCCGGCACGATGGACGGCTCTGCCGAACAGTGGTCGGCACTCCAGTTCCGGAGGTTGTCCTCGACGACGTCGGGCGCTACGTGGCCGAGCGTCGTCTGCCAGGATACCCGGTAGTTGTACGTATGGGCCACCCGGAGGTCGGGGATCAGGTCCGGGTCAAAACCGGAGGGGTACATTTCCTCCCGAGTATAGACCTTGTACACGGGCCTTTCGCCCGTGACGGGGTCGACGTAGGACTCCAGGCCCCGAATGATGGCCCGCCGGACGGTCTCGTACTCCTCGCCGGGCTCGACGCTTCCGTGGGCCTCCCGGCCCTTCAGGTTAATGTAGATGGGACCCAATCCGAGGGCATAGGCCTTTGTCTGAGACCAGTCGACGTGCTCGAAGAAGTCTCCCTCCAGAAAGAGGTCCTCCAGGGTCTCCAGCTCAGTGACCTGCACGCCCTTCAGTTTCATGAATCCGTGCTGGACGAGCCAGGTATTGTAGTTCATCCCCCGTCGAAATGACGTGAAGCCGTGGTCGGACACGACCAGCAGACGACTCCCCGGCGGGAGCCGTTCCATGGCCTCGCCGACGATGGCGTCCATCTCTTCGTAGGCCCGCTCGATCTCCCGGGCGTACTTCTCGGCCCGGGTCGGGTCATACAGGGGATGCCGGGGATCGATGAGCCGCCACAGGATGTGCTGGACCCGATCCGTAAAGTCAAAGACCTGCACATAGACGTCCCAGTCCCCGCGGGTGAACAGGGTCCGAAAGATCTGCCGCTGTTTCTCGACCGTCCAGGCCGTATCTTCCAGAAAATGGTCCTCATCGACGACGCCCGACGTGATCGTCCACGTGTCGATATCCCAGCCCATCGTCTTGAAGAGGCCGACCTGGCGCAGGAGCCAGTCCGATCCGTCGGGCGGCCACGTAAAGGGGATCGGGTGACTTTCCGGATGAAAGTGCAGAGGCGAGAGGTAGAGAAGTAGGAAGGGCTCCAGCCGGATCAGGTAGAACCGGCCGATGGCCCGCAATCGCAGAAGGGGATGGACCGGGAAGGTGAATACAAACCAGTCCGACCACTCCTTGGGCCGAAGCGTGGCGGTCTGGTCCCGATACCGGACCGTGACCGTCCGGGCGGCCGAATCGACGTAAATCTCGAGGGGCTCCTGAAACTGGACGGGCCGGCCGTGCTTCTCCAGAAAAGCCCGGCAGTCCGCCCGACGGGTGTCGCAGTACAACTTGTTCCGAGGCCCCCAGACGACCGTCCGGATACGCCCCCCCGTGTTGACGACGTCGACGACCTCGACCTTCAGGCTGAACTCGTTGGCTTGGGCCAGTAGGCTGGCATCGTCCGTGTAAATCGTCGGTTGTCCGATGGTGCCCCGAATGTCCGGCACGCCAAGGCCCGACAGCATGAAGCCGTGGCGGAGCTTTTCGGCCGGAAAGGTCGTGGGATACCGGATGACGTAAGCCCGCAGGCCCTGCCGGTCGACGAGGGTCCAAAAGGGCGTCCCCTGACGGTGGTTGACGGCCTGAGGAACCTGATAGGGAAGATAGCGGTAAGCCAACCCACCGGCCCCGACGCCGCCGACGACCCCCAGGCCGACGGACAGGACCACGACGAGGACTCTCCGGCCTGTCCGCCGCCGCAGGCCGACCCAGGCCAAGCCGGCGACGGACAGGCCGACGAGGCTTCCGATGACGGGACCATTGGCCTGGCCGAACAGGAATCTCCGGTGGGCCTCCTCGTTGAGGGCAAAGGCCGGATAGTAGGTCTTTCGGTCCCGCTTCAGGAAGTCAAAAATGCCCGTCCGGCCCGGCGTGAGGCCCGTCGCCATGGAGGACCAGGAGACGGGCGTCTGGGGCGGATTCGTCGGCAGGAGGGGTCGATACGTCCCCCGACGGGCCAATTCGGCCAGATGGGGCAAACGACCCTCCCGAAGGAGGCGTTCGACCGTCCGGGCATCGGCCCCGTCGAAACCCAGGATGACGACTTTGGTCGAAGCCGACCGGGCCGCCGAAAGAGTTGCCCCCCGCCCGGTCCGTCCTTCCAGCAGGAAGAGGAGGCTGACAGCCAGCCCGGTCGAAAATGCAAGCCAGCCGTACTTTCGCCGCATTGCTCCGCCCCGTTCCTGTCCCGCCCCCACGCGAACCGGAAGGCAATCGGTCGGTGGTCCGGGTGCGGGACTCCCGAATCGTCGAATCCACACCATTATGAAGTGACGGGGTGATATTGTCGTCACTCCATCACTCCGTCACTCTGTTCTCCCGTCGGGCATTGTATGTCCTTACCGGCTTCGGGACAAGGTATCTGGCGACCTCCTGGGCCGTCATAAGACCGAGCCCGGCTACTGGAAAACGAGCCCATCGGGTTTGCATCCCTATCCTGCCTCTGATATCCTGCATTCTGCATACCCACGTGCGGGTTTTCGAAGACAGGTGCTTGGTATCGGGTTCCAGGTCTCGGGTACCCAGCACCTGGGACCCGGTACCGGATCAACGCCGAGGGCCGGGCACCGAGCCCGGCCACCGGAAAACGCGCACACCGGGTCTGCATCTTTCCTTACACCTCGCAGGTCTGGGACGATGACCCAACGTTCTCCCCTCTATCGGCTCCTCCTCGTGGCGACGGGTAGCCTCCTCACCCTTTGGAACCTGGCCTGGCTGATGCCCGCCGTTTGGTTCGATGCGCCCGGCCTCCGGGGTACCCTGGCCCGAGGAGCCTACGTGTGTTTCCGGGTGGTCTGCCATCAACGGCCGGACCGGACCTTCCATCTCGACGGCCGACCCCTGGGCGTGTGTCACCGATGTAGCGGCCTCTACGCGGGCTTGTGGATAGGATGGCTGGCCGGATGGGTGGCTCCATGGGCCCGTCAGTGGAGCAAGACCCTGGGCTACACGACCCTGGCCGCCTGGGGACTCATGAGCCTGGAATGGCTCCTCGGTGTTCTGACGACCTGGAACTACCCCGGGACCCGGTTCCTGACCGGTCTGGTCGCCGGTGGACTACTTCAGTACACCCTCCTGGTCGGGTTTGCCCACGTCCTTTTTGAAACGATGGAAGATGCAGGATGCATGATGCAGGATACAGGATAGAAAGGGCTTGGATTCCGGTTACCGAGTACCCGGAACCTGGTACCTGGAACCCCTGCGCCCTTTCCACATCTCAAATCTTCCGATACCCCGGTTGGGTCCCAGGATGAGACCCCACCTCCCTCTATCCTGCATCTTGTATCCATTAATACATCGTCATCGTGGCGGCCAAAAATAGGATGACCAGGCCCAGGGTCAAAAATGCCAGGACGAAGATCAAGAATTGTTTTAAACCCTCTGGCATGTCGTCAAAGAGGCCCGGCGGCTCGATCTCGAGAACCGGTTCCGACTTTCCCAAGCGGCGGGCAAGCCAATCGGGGATACGGATCTTCATGGTCCTTCTCCCAGACGCATGGGTACCCATGATGGAGGTACGGGAGGATACCGAATGAGGGGGTCGGAGGCAAGCCCGTGGCCCCAGGGCTTTGGGCCCCGCCTGAAGCACGCTGGGTCGAGCGTCCCGCGGCAGGACTTCGAGTTCTTGGAAGGCAACGTCCGGGGAGAATTGTCCGATAATATCTTCTTAGCTCTAATCTCTGGAGAGGAGAAAGCCCATGCAACATAGGACCTCTAGGGTGGGTTCCCGCGTCCGTTGGGTAGCGGGATGGATGGCGCTGACAGCGCTTTGGGCCGTCGGCCTTGGTCGGTTCGGAAGAGCCGCCGGGGGATTCGAGGGCGTCATCGTATACCGCATGACGACCCCCGATATGACGGCGGACGTGACGTACTCCCTCAAGGGGAGCAAAGCCCGGTGGGAGACGACGTCCTTTCAGTCGAAGAAGTCTCCCTCGGGGAAGGCACCGGCCGAATCGATGGCAGGTCAGGGTTATTTCATCATGGACCTGGCCTCCGGGACGATGACGACCGTCCTACCGGCTCAAAAGATGTGCATGGTCATGAACTACCGGGAGATGGCGGAGGGTACGTCCCGGGACGACACTCGGCCCGAGAAGTTCCCTAAGTTTGTCAAGACGGGGAAAAGGGAAACGATCGCCGGTTATCCCTGTGAACATTGGCGGGTCGGCGAAGGCGCTGACCAAGTGGACATGTGTCTGGCAAAGGGTCTGGGCTTTTTCGGTTTCGGCGGTCAGGGCGGTCGGGCGGGACTCGGAGCCGCCTTCTCGTCACTGGACCGGGCGAGACTGGAGGCTCTGTTGGCCGCTCGTCCGGAACTGAAGGAACTCGTCGAGGGCGGCGCCTTCCCGCTCAAGGTGGAAGCGGAAAACTTCACGATGGTCGTCACGCGGATCGAACGGAAGGTCCTGAGCAATGACCTATTTCGCCCGCCGGCGGACTGTAAGCAGATGGACTGGCAGAAGATGATGCCGCCCATGCGGAAGCCGCCCCGGTGAAGGGTCTGGGGAAGGCGGTGTGGCTTGACAGGCGGTCGCCTGGAGCTTAACATGATGGTCCACATCCTGAATGTAGCGGGTCAATACGGCTTGTGACGCAGGGGTTTCAAACCTTCCGGGTCAACCAACAGATTCGGGCGCGAGAAGTTCGCCTCGTCGATGAACAGGGTCAGCAGATCGGCATCATGCCCCTGGAACAGGCCCTGGCGATTGCGGAGGAACGGGGCCTGGACCTGGTGGAGGTGGCGCCGGACGCGAAACCGCCGGTGTGCCGTCTGCTGAATTACAGTCAGTGGCTCTACCAGCGGCAAAAGAAGGAACGTGAGGCCCGCCGTAAACAGCGGCAGGTCGATATTAAGGAAGTCAAGTTCACGATCCGCATTTCCGGAAATGACTATGAGGTCAAGCGCCGGCAGATCGAGCGTTTCTTAGCCGAAGGGGATAGGGTTAAGGTCACCGTCCGCATGAAAGGCCGGGAGCGGGCTCATCAGGACATCGGTTTCCAGATGATGCAACGGATCTTGGACAGCTTTGCCGAAGTCGCCCACGTCGAGCGGCCGCCGGAGCTGGAGGGGCCGAATATCACGGCCGTCTTGAGTCCGCGGACGAAGTAACCGAGTGACATCTGTCAGCTGAAATAGGGACAAAGTGATGGATGAGGATATCGTTTCATCCTACATGCTGTATCTTGATACCCCATGTGCGTGTTTTTCGAAATATGAGCCAGGCATTCCGCTTAGTACCAGATACCCGGCACCTGAGTCGGTCCGACGCCGAGGGCCGAAGACCGAGCCTGGCCACTGGGAAACGCGTCATGGGGTCTGCGTTTTGTACTCTTGCAAACCCTGGGGGCGTGTGGCTCAAAGCATGAGGTAATGGGACTTTCGCCGCTCCATCAGGGGGTCACTTCTTCACGCCGTCACTATAGGCGCGAGGGATAGTCGTGCCGAAGGCAAAGACGAAGCGGGCGGCCGCCAAGCGGTTTCGCATCACCCGAACGGGGAAGGTCATGCACTACCGGGCCTCGCGGAGCCACCTCTTGCGGAAGAAGACGGCCCGACGCAAGCGGCGTCTGCGGCATCCCGCCGTGATGGCACCCGGCGATGCCCGGCGGGCCCGGCGGATGCTTCCTTATGGGTAATAGGGCAGTAGGGCCATAGGACGATGAGCCGGGTACGGGACCCGTGGATGCGCATTATCCATTTAGGAATTGAGCGTGGGTCCCGGGTACCGGGCACCTGGGACCCGATATCCGGTACCGGATCGACGCCGAGGGCCGAGCCCGGGTGACGGAAAACGCGTCCAGCGGGTTTGGAGTCCGTATCCTGCATCGTGCATCTTGCATCCCGTATCCTGCATCTCCCTTCATGAGGCTTTCCGATGCCTCGGGTGAAACGTGGTACCAAGCGTCGGGATAAGCGGAAAAAGCTGGCCCGCTATGCCAAGGGCTTTTGGGGAAAGCGGAAGAACTGTTATCACATGATGCGCATCGCCGTGATGCGCAAGTGGCTTCACGAATATGAGGGCCGACGGCTTCGGAAGCGCCAGCTCCGGCGTCTGTGGCAAATCCGCATCAATGCGGCCGTGCGTTCGCTCGGATGGACCTACAGCCAGTTTATGGGTGCCCTCCGGAAGGCCGGGATCGGCGTGAATCGGAAAATGCTGGCCCACCTGGCCGTGACCGACCCGCCGGCCTTTGCCGCTATCGTCGAGCGGGCCCGAGCGGCCCTCGCCCCGCCGAGTCCTCCCGTATGACGGTCCGCGATGGACTGGCGAGAGTTTGAGAGCACCATCGCCCGTTTTCGGGAAGACATCCGCCGGGCCCTCCAGGAAGCCCGTTCAGAGACCGACCTGCAGGATATCCGCGTCCGTTGCTTTGGGCGCCAGCGGGGGTTTCTACGCGAGCAGTTCAAGCGCATGGCGGACCTTCCGCCCGACGTCCGCCCCCGAGCAGGCCAGGTCTTGAACGAATTGAAAGACTGGCTGGAGCGGGAGATCGAGGCGCGTCAGCGGCAACTGCGGGAAGCCCGCTTGGAAGAGCAGTTGGAGCGGGAGCGGATCGACTGGACCCTCCCTGGCACGCCGTACTGGCGGGGCGCTATCCACCCCATCCATCAGGTCCGCCAGGCCATCGAAGACATTTTCCTGGAGATGGGCTACGCCGTCGTCAGCGGACCCGAAGTCGAGACGGACTACTACAACTTTGGGGCGCTGAATTTTCCCCCCGACCATCCGGCCCGGGACATGTGGGACACGCTCTACATTCACGGCCAATGGCTGTTGCGGACCCACACGTCGCCGGTCCAGATCCGCGTCATGCAACGCTACCGCCCCCCCATCCGGGTCATCGTCCCGGGCAAAGTCTACCGGCATGACGAGCCGGATGCCACGCACGCCCCCGTCTTCCATCAGATCGAGGGCCTCGTCGTCGACCGGGGCATCCGGTTTTCCGACCTGCGGGGAACGTTGGCCTACTTCTTGCAACGTCTCTTCGGGCCGGCCTGCAAAATGCGGTTCCGACCCAGTTACTTTCCGTTCACGGAGCCGAGCGCCGAGGTCGACATGTCGTGCCTCCTTTGCGGAGGCCAGGGCTGTGGAGCCTGCAAGCAGTCGGGGTGGCTGGAAGTCTTGGGGGCCGGCATGGTCCATCCGAACGTCTTGCGGGAGGTCCGCATCGACCCCGAAGAGTACTCGGGCTTTGCCTTCGGGCTGGGCATCGAGCGGCTGGCCATGCTGATATTTCGGGTTCCCGACATCCGTCTGTTCCTGCAGGGTGACGTCCGCTTCCTGGAACAGTTCCGGACCGACACGTGGCCGTTTCAGTCCGAGACGACGGCTCCTCCCTCGGCCTGACGGCCCACTCTCGGGACCGCTCTCTGTGGCCCACTCCCCGTGACTTCACGGAATAGTGCCTAACCGCGAGGGCCTCATAGACAAGCTTCAGGCCGATGGCCAGGGCTCGATGGAGATGTGCAGGCAGGTCCCATCAGTCATTCCAGGTCCCGGCCGGATGGGAGGCCCCGGGTACGCTGAAAGTTGCGGTGGCAAGCTTCAACGACCCGAAGGGCCTCGGTCACGTCCCGCCAGCCCCGGGTGACGACCGTCTTGCCCTCGAGTTCCTTGTAGATGCGGAAAAAGTGTTCGATTTCCCGGAGCATGTGGGGAAAGACGTCCCGGTAGGACTGGATTCCGTCATACCGGGGGTTGTCTACGGGGACGGCCAAGACCTTTTCGTCCCGCTCGCCCTGGTCCAGCATGTCCAGCAGACCGATAGGCCGGACGGTCAGAATGCACCCCGGGAAACTGGGCTCATCAACGAGGATCAGGACGTCCAGGGGGTCCCCGTCGTCGGCCAGGGTACTGGGGATGAACCCGTAGTCGCCGGGGTAGTGGACCGGGGAGAAGAGGGTCCGGCTCAGGCGGAACACGTTGAGGGTTTTGTCGTACTCGTACTTATTCTGGCTCCCTTTCGGGACCTCCACGACGGCGTGGAACCGAAGGGGCCAGCCGTCTCCGATGGGAAGGGCCCAATAGTCGGTCATAACCGGTCCTCCATCTGATGACGTCCCTTTTGCTTAGGGAGCATCCCTCCTTTGGGGCCATGAAGCTACAAACCGGACAGGCGTGCGTCTGCCCGATGGGGGTCCAATCCAACGAGAAGAGGGGATTTTCGGCAGGGACTTCGGCCGAGTATGGGGCGGACTCGGTCGCGGAGATGATTGCAAGAGCGAAGGGGACCTCCTCGGCGGGAAATCCATCAGGGCGTGGGAGGCAAGCCGGATGAAGCCGCCGCATGGGCTATCGTCTCCTGCCCCAACCCGTATGGAATCAGGAGTCATCAGCGCCGCCGTCGACGACGCGGTTTGAAGCCCCTCTACCAGCCGGCCCCCGGCAATGAGCGACCGGCTCCCGCCCGGCAACCTACTCCGGCTTGACCCCTAACGACGAGACTCGCCAAGGGATGGAGCCCGGACGGAGAATTATTGCCAGAGTTCCCCGAAGTGCCGGAACAGCAGGGTCTTCATGTCGATGAAGTGGAAAACCCCCTGCTTCGTGTGAAGGACATAGGGACAGAGGGGCCGCTCGGCCTGACGGACGACCCGCTGGATGTCGGCCCGGCCGAAAGACGGAAAGACCTCTCCGACCGGAAACCCTACGAGGACCTCCCCCTCGGCATAAACGATGAGGACCGACGTGACCTCACCCCGCACGTCGTCCAAAAGTTCCCGGAGGTCGATGACCGGGACGACCCATCGGTCGAGGCGGCAGATGCCCCGCAGGTAGGACCGACTCCACGGGACCCGATGGACGGCCGGCCCGTCCAGGATGCGGTAGACCTTCTGCAGGTCGATGGCATAGTTTCGGGGCGAATGTCGATACCGGAAGCCCATCAGCATCATTGGACCGTTTCCGGCAGGCCCCGCTTCGCCACGGCCGGGCCGATGACGGAGAAGTTCACGACATATACGGGGCCTCCCTCTCGGAAGTACAGATGAGTGACCCAGGGCACACCCCGGTCGAGCCAGCCCCGGGGAACCGGATACAGGTCGCCCTCGGCGACCTCGTCGAGTCCCTCGACTCGCCCCGACCGCCATCCGAGATGGAAATCCGACGAGGCGAGGAGGACGACGTGTTCCCCCCTTTCCGGAGCCGGTCCCAGGCGGTCGGCCCGGAGCCACCGGGTGCCGCCCCAGAGGTACGCGTCCGGCTGAACCGTCACCTCTTCCATGGCGACGACCCGATGGACGTATGTCAGGTCCACGGCCAGGGCGAAGTCGGCTACGCGAAAGCGGAGATACCGCTTCACAGGACCGCCTCGACGAGTCGACTGTAAGGAATGTCTCCGACCAGGACGCCCTGTAGGAGTCGGTAAAGGCGCTTCCAACGGGTGCCGAACAGCATGGCCCGCAGAAACCACGGTCGGTAGAATCGGCGACGCCACCGGACGGCCGCCCGCCACTCGGGCCATCGGGTCCGGTCCAGCCATGCCGACCATGCCGAGGGGAACGTTCCCTGAAGGAGGCACCCGGCCAGGACGTGTCCGGCCTGGACGGCGAAGAAAATGCCCTCCCGCGTGATGGGGTCCACAAAGCCGCTGGCGTCTCCGATCCGAGCCCACCGCTCGCCCCAGAGAGAAAACCACGGAGGGGCTTTCATCGGCGAGGGGATCAGGTAGCCGTAGCGGTGGGTAGCCCTCGAGGGGTCCCACCCCAAGTGGGTAGCCCATGCGTCCAAGTGTCGGAACAGGGGGCCGGTCGAACCCGCCAGGGCATTGCAGAGTCCGACCGACGTGGCGTCGGCCCGGGGAAAGACCCAGGCATAGCCATCCCAGCCACTCCAGAACTGAATGCGGATGGCCTCGTCGGTGCCCGGGATCAAATATCCCACCGTCCGGGTCCAGTCGGCGGCGGACGGGAAATGACCCCATCGCTTTCGGCTGAGTCCGTAGACCCCGTCGGCCAGGATGAGCCATCGGGCCCGAAGGACCTCAAAAGCCGGCCGTCCGGCCGTTCGGCCCCCCAGTCGCCCCGTCGACGGGTCCTGCGGGTCTTCCCCGTGCCCATCGGATTCGACGTGTACGTACCACCGGCCCTGTCGCTCCTCGACGTCCCGGGCTCGGTAGGGGAGGAAGACGCCGCCGGCGGCCTGAAACCGCTCCAGGAGGCGCTCCCCCAGTTCTCGCCGGGAGAGGATGCTCAGGGGCTTCGGGAGTTCGACCTCGACGGGACGGGCGTCGTCCAACTGCAGGACGACTCGGAAGATGTCCTGCCGGGTCCGGAAGACCGTCTTGTCCACGGGGAGCCAGTCCCAGACCCGCGGCGTCAGACCGCCCCCGCAGGGCTTTTCAAAGGGGACCCGGGGGTCCAGGGCGGCCACGGACCAACCGGCCTCGGCGAGCCGGTAGCCGGCGGTCAGACCCGCCGGTCCGGCTCCGACGACGATGACGTCCCATGTCTCCGGATGGACCATCCCGTTTCGCGCTCCACCGGATTCCAATATTCCGAAAAGCCGAATCGGTAGTGCCTTGTTAAGATATGGATGCAGGATACAGGATGCACGATGCAGGATAGGAAAGGCCCGCATCCTGGCTACCAGGTGCCCGGAACCTGGTACCTGGCACCTGTCTTCGAAAAACGCGCACACCGAGTATGCATCTTGTATCCATACGTACCCCCTGTGGGGGTTTCTCGAGGACAGGTACCAGGTATCGGGTACCGGCTATCTGGCACCTGGGACCTGGTACCCGGCACCGGAGCCGAATCGACGCCGAAGACCGGACACCGAGCACCGAGGACCGAGCCCGGCCACCGGAAAACGCGCACACCGGGTATACGTGTGTCCAGCGTGGTAATACGGCAGTGCGGCAATACGGGCAATAGGGCCGTTACTCATCACTCCGTCCCTCCGTCACTTCTATGCGCGGTGCTCGGCGTTCGGGCTCCGGCCCCCAAAACTGAGGGCTGGATGCCGACTTCCACCGGGCTCTCCGTCTTACCAGTCCGGTAAGGGTTGCCGCAGGGCCTGGGAATGGGCTATCAGGTAGGCCGGGACAGGAGCGTCGGGAAGCGTCCGGGCAAAGCGCACGGCTACGTAACCCGCCGCAAAGGCCCGGGTCAGGACCTCCCGGAGCGTCTTCTGCCATAGGGCCCGATAGGAACGGGCCGCCTCCCAGTCAGTGGGATAGGCTTCCGTGGGGGGAACGGGGACCCAAAACGTCTCGGGCCAGGGGGACTCCGGTACGTCCAGGGGATAAGGCCGGCCGTCTTCCCACGTCAGGTCGGGGACTCGGGGATACGCCTCCTCAAGACCGCCCGACCACAGGGCGTCCCGCTCGACGATGACCCACCACTCGGCGACGAGGCGGTCCGTCGGTAACTGCCAGTGAAGGCGGCTGGTCGTCACGCCGTAGACGTTGGGTTCGTACAGACGGGCGACGACACCGAGTTTCTCAAAATTGAAGTAAGCGTTCTTGACCTCTAAGGGATCGAAGGTCCAGGCGACCAAGTCGTAGCCGTGGGTCTGAGCAAAGGCTCTTTGACGAAACTTCAGAGCCGCGCCGATGCCCATGCCCTGGTAAGCCGGGTCGACGGCCAGCATGTGGGACCACTGAAGCCAGCGGTAGAAGCCCCGAGCCGGCAGGCTGTAGACGAAGCCGACGAGGCGGTCTCCGTCGAAGGCGCCGTGCAGAAAGCCACCGTACTTCCCCGTGACCAGTAAGATGGGAAGCGGTACGACGTCGACCGGGTCAAATCCCCAGACCCGTGTCTGTAAGTCGATGCAGGCCTGCAAGTCGTCTAACGAAATGAGGTCCCGGTAAGTAATCATCGTCGGAGCCACGCTCGTCCCAGCGGGATTACAGAGTAACGGAGTGACGGAACCCCCTTGCGGCCTCCATCCTCCCTCAGGGCCAGGAGCGGCCCGTCAGTCGCTCGGGCGGCAACATCCAGGGTAAAAGGGCAGGTCCCATCGAAGCCGGGAGGACGCCCTGAGAAGCCGTAGCCGGCGCCAACAGTCGGAGGAGTTGGTCATAAGCGTCCTTCGTGAAGACGAAGGAATACCCCACGGCGGTCGGGCCGGCCGGATATCCACCCTTCTCACCCGTGATAAAGGGCCGGAGGTCGATCAGCTTCAGGTTGGCCTTCCACTGGCGGTTCAAAAACCGGATGATCTCGTTGGCCAAAACGGCATGGCCCAGGGGCGTCGGATGGAGGCCATCCAGGCTGATGAGGCCGCCTGTTAAGAAGTCCAGCCGCAGGTCGATCCCCCCGACGTTGTAACCCTCGGCGGCGATCTGGTCGAACAGCGTCTCGAAGTCGAAGAGTTCAAATCCGGCCGATTGGACTCGACTCCGCAGTTCATTGTTGAAGGCTTTCAGGGCCGACCGAATGGCCGTGATCTCGTCGGGATACAGGACGACGTCGTCGGGCAGGGGCTGACCGTTCCCGCCCAGGTTCACCGGGATGCCATAACCCCGCGCCAGCCACTCCGAGGCGCGCAGGGTGATCAGGCTGTCAAAGGGGATCGGTCCGCGGGTGCCGATTAGGGGGATACGGTTCCCCTGAGGATCGGTGATGCACCGCCGGGTCGTCGGGCTGGCCACACAGGCCGGAATGGTCGTCGCGAAGGGCGCTTTCGTCGGGTCCGGCAAGTTGAGAAAGAGGACCTTTGCGTTCGGCAGGGCCGTCTTTAAGCCCGCTACCAACTGCTGGAGTCGCACGGCGAAGTCCGTCAGAAGCGTGACCGTCACGCCTGGGACGACCGTCGCCGTCAGGACCGCCGGCAGGAGGTCGTTATTGCCGATCCAGACGATGACAAAGGTCGGATTCGAGAAAATGAGCTGTTGGAGCTGGGTGCCGAGTCCCCGGAGGATGAGGTCGAAAAGGGGATTGTCCGAGCGCCGAACCGTCAGGAGGACGTCGCCGAGGGTCGCCCCCGGGACGGCCAGGTTGTTATACGGCCGTGGAAGATTCAGGTTAATGGGCACGCCCTGGCCCGACACGGGCTGAATGACCGGCGAGGGAGCCAAGGCAAACAGCTTCAGCCGGGGCGGTAGGCCCGGATCCGATACGAGGGGCTGTTGGAAGTCGGTCACGCCGGCCTGCTCGGCGATCAGGGCCGGATAACTGTAGCGTTGGAAGAGTTCATCGAGTGAGCCGTGGGTGAACCCGGCCGTCAGGCTGTCCCCGATGACATAGAAGCGCGAAAAGTCTACCTGGGCCCAGGCCGTTCCCCCGGTCAGACTCCCAAGGATAAGGCATAAAAGAGTCCACCCATATCGCCGCATGGACCACCTCCCACCGGACCATCGTCCGGTCATCGGCGTCGGGCTTTGTCGCTATTGGGGTGACGGAGTGACGAAGTGACGGAGTAACGGAGTGACGAAAGTCTTGCTCGCCCGAGCAAGGCAATCAAGTCTCCCTTCCGAAATCCATGCAAAACCCCGTGTGCGGGTTTTTCGAAGACAAGTACCCGGTACCGGATCAACACCGAGCACCGAAGACCGGTCCCGGCCACCGGAAAACGCACACACCAGGTATGCAATTTTCTTCCCCGGACCTCTTCCTGCTTCGTCGGCCCATGACTCGTAAACCGGGCCCTCGACCGTTCCGCCACTGTAGAGGCGACCCGCCGGTCCCCCTACAGGCGTTCCTTCCCGCCTGAACTCCGGAAGGCCCTTTCGGGTCCCAAGGGCCCGCAGGTCCCGACCGTCCCCTCGTCACACCGTCCCTCGTTACTCCGTTACTTATTTTTTAAAACTGGTATCCGACGTTAATACCCAGCAGGTTCGTAAAGTTCTTGTAGGTCCCGAAGTAGCCCCGATTGCAGACGACCCGCTCGGCCTCGCATCGGTCCGGCGTGACCGTCCGGTTCCGGAAAAACAGCAGAAACTCCGTCAACTCGACCCGCCAGGGGCCCCGTCGGTAGGCCACTCCCAGGGTGACCCCCCACCGGTCGGCATCCGGCAGGACGGGGTCGACCGACTGGATGGGGACGGGATTTTGGTCCAAGAAGAAACCGCCCATGAGGCTCCACTGCGGATTCAGACGCTTCTCGACGCCCAACCGAACGGCAAAGGTGTCCTCATAGTCCTCAGAGACTTCCTGATTGAACGTGGGCTGGTCCGGGACCTCCAGGAAGATAGACTCAAAACGGCTCCACTGGGTCCAGTAGACGTCCAGCTCGAAGTCCCACGTGTCCCACGGGGAGAGTCCCACGCCCAACAACAGCTCTTTGGGGAAGGCGAAGTGAGACGCCCGGGCCTTCAGGGGCTGTTGGGGGAGGGCGGCACTGAGCAAGGCATCGAGGGCCGGATTACCGGTCGGAAGCCGTTCCAGGGTCAGCTCCCCCTCCAGGTCCGGCGTCATGTGATGCCGATAGGCGATGCCGAAGCGTAATCGGTCCGTGATCCTATAGAGGAGGCCGGCCGCAAAGCCTACCGAGAGGGCCCAATCGCTTTCCAGGCGGACGCGAGCCGCATCCACGACGGCAAATCGAAAGGGGTCGAAAAAGGGCAGGTACCGGTTCAGGGTAACCTTGGAGAAGCGCACCTCAAGGCCGGCCCCGACGGCCAACTGGTCGGACACCTTTACGGCGGCCGTCGGCTGGAGGCTAAAGGTCTGAAGGCCCGAGTCAAAGGAGAGATAGCGACCCGTGAAGTTCGCCGGGTCCTCCCATTCGGTTCCCAGGCCAAAGGCAGAGAAGACGCCCACGCCTGCCGTGACCCGGTCGTGAATCTTGTAGGTCAGGTATAGATTTGGAGGGAGGAACACCTTGGTCTTCAGGTCGTGGGTAACGCCTTCACCCGGGAAGGGGTTGGCCCCCTCGAACTTGACGTTGGGCACGATCAGGGTCGCTCCCCCGTAGACCTGCCATTTCGGGGTTTGAAAGGCCAAGCCCGCCGGGTTGAAGAATATCGCCGACGGGTCGTCGGCCGTCGCCACGAAGGCTCCGGCCCGCGCCATCGCCCGGGCCCCGGCTTCAAAGAGGGCGAATCCGGCCGCCCAGACCCACCCGGAGGGCAGACTCAGGAGGAATAAGACGATTCCTGCGAGCCAGCGTATGTTTCGTCGCATCGGACACCTCCCGTAAGCAGAATCGGGCAACCTCATAGCTGGCGCGTCATTTTCTGTCAGCCTCGGGCTTTTCGTCAAGTCGAGCATTTCTTCGTCCGTGTTTCGAGGTCGGTGTCCCTTCCCATCATAGCCCTATTGCCTTACTGCCCTACTGCCGTATTGCCGTATTATAAGAGTCGAGAAGCCCGATGGACCGTGGGCCGAATGGGAGGGAAGGATGGTCGCACCCGTCCGACTCCCGACGGAAGAGGCGATCGCCGAGGCGGCTCGGATTCTCCGGGCCGGCGGCCTCGTCGTATTCCCGACGGAAACCGTCTACGGCCTGGGCGCCCACGCCCTGAACGCCCGCGCCGTCGCCCGCATCTTTGAGGCTAAAGACCGGCCCCGCTTCGATCCCCTGATCGTGCATGTCGCGGATGAGGCCATGGTGGCGGACCTCTGCGAGGCCGTCCCCGACCGGGCCCGTCGCCTCATCGAGCGCTTTTGGCCGGGTCCCCTCACGCTCGTCCTGCCGAAGCGGCCCGTCGTTCCCGACATCGTGACGGCGGGTCTCCCGACGGTCGCCGTGCGTTGTCCGTCCCATCCCGTCGCCCAGGCTCTGATTCGGACCGCCGGCATTCCGGTCGCCGCCCCGAGCGCGAATCCCTTCGGGTACCTGAGCCCGACCCGGGTCGAGCACATCGCTCCGGTCCTGCGGGAGCGGGTCGACCTCATCCTCGACGGCGGACCCTGTGAATATGGGGTCGAGTCGACCATCGTGTACGTCGCCGAGGACGGCGTCACCGTCCTTCGGTTGGGGGCCCTCCCGGTCGAGGCCTTGGAAGCCGTCGTCGGACCGGTGGCCGTCCGGACGGACGCCTCGGACCGGCCCATGAGTCCCGGCCAACTGCCTCGCCACTATGCGCCCCGCACGCCGATCCGCATTCTTTCCTCCGGCGAGACGCCTCCGGAATCGGGTCTCCGGGTCGGTTATCTGGCCTTCCGGCAGGCACCGACAGATCGAGCCTTTTCAGCCGTTGAGGTCTTGTCGCCGACGGGGGACCTTCGGGAAGCGGCGGCCCGGCTGTTTGACTGCCTCCACCGCTTGGACGGGGCCGGCGTGGACGTGATTTACGCCGAGCCCGTCCCGGAGGTCGGCCTGGGACGGGCCATCATGGACCGCCTCCGGCGGGCCGCTTTCAATGAAGTGAAGGAGTGACGAAGGGACGAGGTGGCCATAAGGGCCGTTACCTTGAATCATACATTCTATCGTTTGAAATCGGGACAAAGCAGGAGTGCTTTGGGTTATCATTACTCCATCACTCCGTCACTTCGTTACTTCGTCACTCCGTTCCGGATGGAGTCAGCGAGCGTAGACGACCGTGTCCAGGCGGAGGCGGTCTTCCAGAGCCTGGATCCACCGGCGGCGCCAGGGCCGGACCGAAAGCCGGAGGACGGTCGTCCGACCGACCCGGAGGCGGAGTCGCCCGTCGCCGGTCACCCGCCCGAGATAGCGGGCCTCGACGTCGGCCTGGTCCATAGCCTGTTCAAAAGCCCGTCGGTGCTCTTCCGGCAGGGCGACGACGGCCGCCGAGGCGATTTCACTGCAGAAGAAGGCGTCCAGACGGCTGTCCGGCGGGTCCAGGGTAAGGTCCCATCCGAGGTCGCCCTCGCCCGAAAGGCTCGCCTCGACGAGGGTCCACAGGAGGCCGCCGTCGCTGACGTCATGAACGGTGTGGACCCACCCCCGGCGGATGGCCTGGCGGAGGGCGTCCTGAAAGCGGGCTTCGTACTCGATGTCGAAGGGCAGGGGGCCCAGGTTCAAGACGCCGTGCTGGCGGGCCCAGGTCGAACCCGTCAGGGTCGGAGCGATGCGGCCGACGAGGTAGACGGCGTCGCCGACGTGGGTCCAGTGGGCGACGGGGATGGGGAATGCGTTCATCTCCTCGATGAGGCCGACCGTCCCGACGACGGGCGTCGGATAGACGGGCCGACCCTCGGTTTCGTTGTAGAAACTGACATTTCCACTGACGACCGGGATGCCGAGGGCCAGACAGGCCGTCCGCATGCCCTCGATGACCTGCCGAAACTGCCACATCGCCGGCGGATTCTCGGGGCTCCCGAAGTTGAGGCAGTCCGTGAGGGCCATCGGCCGGGCCCCGACGGCCGTGACGTTCCGGGCTGACTCGGCCACGGCCATCAGACCCCCGACGAAGGGGTCGACGTAACAGAGCCGACCATTGCCGTCCACGCTCATCGCCAGGGCGACGGGCGTGCCCTTCACCCGCAGGACGGCCGCGTCGTGGCCCGGGCGGCGGACCGTGTTGATCTGGACCATGTGGTCGTACTGCCGGTAGATCCACCGGCGGGAGGCGAAGTCCTCGGAGACGATCCACGTCCGCACGAGTTCGTTCAGGTCCGACGGCTCTTCCCAGGGAACCCCCTCCGTCCGGGGTGGCACGTAGGGCGCTTGGGGCCGGTCGTAGACGGGGTGGCCGCTGACGAGGGCCGCTACGGGGACGTCGGCGACCGTCTCGCCCTGCCAGAAGAGGCGGAGACGGCCGTCGTCGGTCAGATGACCGACGACGGCGAAGGCCACGCCCCATCGGCGCAGGATGGCTTCCGCCTGAGCCTCGGCGCCCTCCTTCAGGACCAGGAGCATCCGCTCCTGGCTTTCGGAGAGCATGATTTCGTAGGGCGTCAGGCCCGGCTCCCGAAGGGGCACGCGGTCCAGGAATAGGACGACGCCGCACCCGCCCCGGGCGGCCATCTCGGCCGAAGACGACGTCAGGCCCGCCGCCCCCATGTCCTGGATGGCCTCGACGAGACCCGCCGCCATGAGTTCCAGGCAGGCCTCCATCAAGATTTTCTCCATGAAGGGGTCGCCGATCTGGACCGACGGACGCTTCGCCTCGGCCGTCTCGTCGAAGGCTCGGGAGGCCAGGATGTTGGCCCCGTGGATGCCGTCCCGGCCCGTCTCCGAGCCGACGTACAGGACCGACCGACCCGGGTGTCGGGCCCGGGCAAAGTGGAGTCGCTCTCGGGGAGCGATCCCCAGGCAGAACACGTTGACGAGGGGATTCGTCGAGTAACACGGCTCGAAGTAGACGTCGCCCCCGACGGTCGGCACGCCGACACAGTTGCCGTAGTGGGCGATGCCGGCCACGACGCCGTGCATGATGAGCCGGTTTCGAACGACGTCCAGGGGTCCAAACCGTAGGGCGTCCATCAGGGCTATGGGCCGCGCCCCCATGGCGAAGACGTCTCGCAGGATGCCCCCGACGCCCGTGGCGGCGCCCTGAAAGGGCTCGACGAAAGACGGATGATTGTGGCTCTCGATCTTGAAGACGGCCGTCAGGCCGTGGCCGATGTCGATGACGCCGGCGTTCTCCCCCGGGCCCTGAATGACCCACGGGGCTTCCGTCGGAAAACGGCGGAGGTGGATTTTGGAACTCTTGTAACTGCAGTGCTCGCTCCACAGGGCCGAGAACATCCCCAGTTCGACGAGGTTCGGCTCGCGGCCCAGGAGTTGGACGATACGTTCGTATTCTTCTAATGTTAGGTTGTGGGCGAGCACGACGTCCGTCGAAATCATCGCTCCTGCTCCCGATGACCTTCGTGTTGTCCAAGGAGTCTGCTCGAAGATGTCGAGCGGGATCCAAAGTGACGAAGTGATGGAGTGACGAGTAACGGGTAATCAATCATCGCCGTACTGCCGTATTGCCGTAAGGCCGAACTGCCCAATTGCCGTACTGCCGTAAAAAGGCCCGGCTAACTGCGTAAAGGCTACCCCCTGTACTCATGGCTTCCGATCTCGGAAAGCCCCTCTCGGGGGGTCCGTGCCCCACGACTCATGCTTCCCTTCTCTCTTCCTTCACTGGAACACGATGGTCACGCCCTTGAGTTTCGACGGAGGCGGATTCAGCCGGATCATCGCCAGGGCCGACCGGTTCACGACGACCCGCTCGACGCCGGGATAGGCGACCGGGGCAAACTGCTCGGGGTACTTCAGGATTTGACGCAAAATGTCGGGCACCTCGCTGTAGCGGGGGACAAAGGCCAGGGTCGCCCCCATCCGAAGGGCACCCTCAAACAGGGCGGCGGCGACGACCCGACGCTCATGGCAATAGCGAATCGCCGCGTCCGGCGGCACAGCCGTGAGGACCTCGGGGTCCGGATAGAGGAGAAATACGTCCGATTCGTCAACCAGGTTCTTCAGGACATCGACGGCCTGAGCGGCCTCGGTGACGACGGCCGTGCGGAGGCTCATCCCATGGACCTGAGCCGCATTTTGAAAGACCGGCTCCTCCGAACGGGCCGACCCGCCGAGCAGGAGACTCAGGCGGACGTTTTTCCCCCACATCTCGCCGATCAGCCGGAGGACCTGCACGGGGTCGGCGACGGCCGAGATCGTATGCCGAGGACCGCCCGGCGGCACGGCCATCAGGACGGCGACGGTCCGACTCGGTTCGACCTGGTCCCGCACGGTCCGGTAGGCGTCGGCTCCAACGGCGACGACCGTATACGCGGGCGACCGAAGGAAGGACTCGTGGTTCCGCCGAAACTCGTCGGGTGGCCCCTGAAGAGGGGCCATCCGGATCTCCATGTCCGGCGTCTGTCCCATCAGACGCCGGAACCCCTCGGCGACTTCTTGGTACGGGCTCGTCGGGGGAGTCACGACGAGGACCGCCTTAGTCTTGACCTGAGCCATCGCGGACCATAGCCCGAGCCCGCCCAGGATACCGAGGTTACAGAGTAAAGAAACCCATCTGGCCATAGAGGGCCTCCGCATGGGCCTGCAGAGTCTCCGTCAGTTGCTCCAACTGCTGGACCTCCGGCTGGCTGAACAGGGTCACTTCCTTAAACCGCCGGGCCGAATCCCGGATTTCATGAACCTTCTGACGGATGTCGTCGGCCGAATCGGCGATCGTCCCGATTTTATTGTTGATGGTCTCGACCGACTGGGCAATCAGGCGAGTCCCCCGCAACTGCTCGACCGTCGCCCGCCGGGCGACGTCGCTCATATCCCGCATCTGCTCCATCGTCGCCTGAATCTGCGTGCTCCCGACCCGCAGGTTTTGAGACGCTCGGGCGACCTGTTGGCCGAGCTGATGGATCTGTTCCATGACCTGGTTGATCATCTGGATCGACCGGGTCTGTTCTTCCGTCGCCCGGGCGATCTCCTGGGCCTTGGAACGGGACGTCTGAGCGGAGTCGTAGATCTGCTGAAGAGCTTGATGGGTCGCCGTCGCCAGACGAACGCCCTCCTGGACCCGCTGACGGCCCTGCTGGATGCTCTGGACCGTCGTGGCGATGTCGTTCTGCGTGTGGCCGATCAGTTTGTTGATTTCGCTCGTTGAGGCTCCCGTGCGATTTGCCAGGTTGCGGATCTCTTCGGCCACGACGGCGAAGCTCCGGCCGTACTCACCGGCCTGCGCGGCGATGATGGCCGCGTTCAGGGCCAGGAGGTTCGTCTGGTCGGCGATGTCCTCGATGACACCCGTGATCATGGCGATCTCGCCGGACCGCTTCTCCAACTGATTGACGACTTGCCAGGCCTCCTGAATAGCGGCCTGGATCCCGTTCATGACCTGGAGCATGGACTCCATCGACTGGATGCCCGCCTGAGCCTCGCGGGTGACGGCGTCGGCCAGGGTCAGGGACTCCTGCCCCGACCGGGCGACCTGTGTGATCGACGCCCCCATCTGCTCGAGGCTGGCCGTCGTCTCGACGATGAGGTTGAACAGCCGCTCCACGTTGGCGTCGACCTCCCGAATGAAGGTGACCATCTCCTGAACGGCCGACGTGGCCGTCTCGATCTGCTGGGTCAGCCGCTCGACCTGATGGTTCATCTCCTCAGCCGTCGAGCTCATCTCCAGGACCGACGAGGAGGTCTCCTGAGAGGAGGCCGACAGATCGGCCAAACTTTGATGGATTTCGTCGATCTGACGGACGGCCTGCTCGATGGCCGCGTCGATGGTGTCGAAAGACAGACTGGCCGACTGACTCAGGTCTTGGATCCGTCGGGCCCCCTGGCGCAGGTGGTCGGCCATGCCCTTCAGGGAGTCGGCCATCCCCCGAGCCTGTTGGATGAGCTGACGGAGGCGCTCCACCATCTGATTGAAGGCCCCACCCAGGGCCGCCAGTTCGTCCCGACCCGACGCCGGGATGGTGTGGGACAGCCGCCCCTCGGTCACCGCCGTCGCCCCCTCAATCACGGCCAGGACCCGTCGCCGGATAGACTCCATCAACCGCTGGCCCTGAAGCACGCTGATGAAAGCAAAGCCGGCGATCAGGACGACGCTCAACCACAGCAGGGGGCGGCGTGCGTTCTCGTAGTCCCGAAAGGACATATACAACACGAGACGGCCGACGGCCGACGGCGTCGAAGCCTCCGCCTTCGAGACCTCGGCTCCCCCACCCAGGAGGGCCTCCTCGGACAGAGTCGCCCCGCGGGCCTGGATGGGAATCTGAAAGACGACGTACCGCCCCTGGGAAGTCCGGAACAGGACCCTTTCCTGGCCCTCCCGGAGGGCCTGCTGGACTTCCGGATGAGCCGTCGGACGAAGGTCCTCCCGAAGGGCCTCGTCCATGCGAACGCTCAGGAGCTGACCGTCTGAGCCATAGACCTCCGCCCGGGCGATCGCACGAGCCTGAATCGCCCGGTCCAAGACCTCATTGAGGGGTTCCACCAGCCGAAGCCGGACATAGTAGGCGATATCCCCTGCGATCTGCTGGGCCAGGGTACGGATCCCCCGCTCATGCAGACTATACATTCGAGACAGACTGAGTCCGCTGAGGACAACCAAGCCCAACAGGAACCACAGCATCGGCACGACCCCTGCCGCCAGGAAACGGACCCGCAGGGAGTAAAAATAAGAGGGAAGGTCCAGCTTCATACCTGTCCTCCCATCGGGGATTCACCCGGGGCCATCGACCTTTGCCGAGCCCGCGAGATCCGGCCTCATCCCGGGGGCCACCGGAAGGGCCGACCGCCCAGGAGGTGAAAGTGGATGTGGTACACCGACTGGCCAGCCAGGGCCCGAACGTTGAGGACGACCCGGTAACCCCGCTCGTCGATGCCCTTTGCCCGAGCCAACTGACGGGCCACGTACAGACACCGCCCCAAAGCGGGCACATCCTCCGGCGTCACGTCGTTCAGCGTCTCGATGTGCCGTCGGGGCACGATCAGGATGTGGACCGGCGCCACCGGGTGGATGTCCTGAAAGGCTATGACCTCATCGTCTTCGTATTCGACCGTCGCCGGAGCCTGCCGCTCTATGATAGCACAAAACACGCATGTCATCCATGGCCTCCCGACAGGATGCAGGATAGGGAATACGGGATGCAGGATGCAAGATGCAGGATGCAGGATAGAAATGGCCGGGATTCCTGTTACCTGGCACCGGATCGACGCCGAGGGCCGGACACCGAGCCCGGCCACCGGAAAACGCGCACACGGGGTTTGCATCTTGCATCCCGCATCCTGTATTCTACCGTCCGAGGGAGGGCATCGATGAATCCCGACGTCGTCATCGTGGACGGCTTGCGAACCCCCTTTGCCGATTGGAACGGCCGCTTGGCCGACCTTTCGGCCATTCAGCTCGGGGCCGAAGTCGTTCGCGCTCTGCTGGACCGAGTCGGTCTCCCGGCGGACGCCGTCGACCACGTCGTCTTCGGGAATGCCCTCCAGACGAGTGGGGACGCCATTTACGGGGCCCGGCACGTAGCCCTGCGGGCGGGCCTGCCCGTCGAGGTACCCGCCTACACGGTCAACCGTCTGTGCGGGTCGGGGATTCAATCGATCGTCGAGGCCGTCCAGATGATCCGCTTGGGCGAGGCCCGGTGGGTCATTGCCGGCGGGATGGAGAACATGAGCCAAGCCCCCCATGTCGTTTGGGGCCTCCGGCGGGGGGTTCGTTTTGGGGAGGGCCTGAAGCTTCAGGACTGGCTGTGGCTGGCCCTGCGGGACACCGTCTGCGGGCTTTTGATGGCTGAGACGGCGGAAAAGCTCGCCCGCATTTACGGGATTCCCCGTTCAGAACAGGACGAGTACGCTTACCGAAGCCACATGGCGGCCGTCCGGGCTCGGGAGGCGGGGTTCTTCCGGGATGAAATCCTGCCCCTTCGGGTCTCTTGGAAGGGTCGGGAGGAGACCTTCGACTGGGACGATCACGTGCGGCCCGACACGACATTGGAAAAGCTGGCCGGCCTGCGCCCGTACTTCAGCGAGGACGGCTTCGTCACGCCCGGCAATGCCAGTGGGATCGTCGACGGGGCGGCGGCCCTCCTTGTCACGACGGCCGAAGAGGCCCGGGCGGCCGGTAAGAAACCCCTGGGCCGAATCCTCGGCTGGGCCGTCGCCGGCGTCCCGCCCGACGTGATGGGCATCGGGCCCGTCCCGGCTATCCGCAAGCTCTTGAACCGCCTGGGTCTGCGGCCGGACGACATCCACCGGTGGGAGATCAACGAGGCCTTTGCCGCCCAGTACCTGGCCGTCGAACGGCTCCTCGAATTGGACCGCTCCCGCGTCAACGTCAACGGCGGCGCCATCGCCATCGGTCATCCCCTGGGCGCTACCGGCACCCGCCTCGTCCTGACCCTGCTTCGGGAACTCCGCCGGTCGGGTCTTCGTTATGGTATCGCCAGTGCCTGCATCGGCGGCGGCCAGGGCATCGCCATAGCCGTCGAGGCCCTGTAGCCCTGTAAGGGAACGACGGGATAACCCGCGGGTTTGCCCGTGTGGAAACTCACGATTCAGGGACCGGGCTTACGGATGGAAGTGTACCTGACGCCGGGACAGACCTACCGGGTCGGGCGCGCCCCCGACAATCAAATCGTCATCCCGGACCCCACGGTGTCCCGCCATCACGCGACCCTCCAGGCCCTGACGGACCGGGTCGTCTTACGGGACCTGGACTCGAAGAACGGAACCTTCGTAAACGGCCGGCGCATCCAGGGTGAGGTCGAAGTTTCCGGTATCGAAGACGTCCGTCTGGGTCGGGTGACCTTCTGGCTGGACCGTGTCCCCACGTCGGCCGTGGTCCCCATAGACCGGGAGGCGACGCCCTTTGCCCAGGACGTGGAGTCTCTCTGTCCGGAACTGGTCCAGAGTCTTCAGGCCGACCGGCAACTCGTCGAGGACCTTTACATAGAGTGGCAGACCCTGGGCCGGGAGGACCCGGAACGGGCCGTCCGCAAGACGTTGCAAGTCTGCATCCAACGGGGCTGGATCCATCGGGTCGCCATCCTCCGTCAAGGCCCCCAGGGAGCACCGGAGGTCCTACTGGATACGGGCATGGAGGCCCTGCCCCCAGACCTGCAAGAGTGGGCCCTCCAGGGAGCGGCGGCGGCCCCTCGCATCCAGTGGCGGCCGACGGACTCCCCCTTCGGTGTGTTGGCCATACCCCTGACGTCCCACAGCGTGGTGCTGATTTGGACGGAAATCTCTCGCATGGGTCATCCCGCCTTTCGGGGTTTGTTCCCCATCGTCCTCTGGACCGTTCGATGGTGGGATACCCATGCGACCGTGAAGCGGCCTTCGAGTCCCCACTGGGCCGCTTGGGCACCGTTCCCCTTTTGGGGCTTCTCGGTGCCCGTGTACCGCCTTATCCGCCAGGCGACCGCCGTCGCTCCCCTGCCGACGCCGGTCGTCATCGTCGGTCCCCCGGGGTCCGGTAAGACGACGCTGGCCCGATGGCTTCATGAACTCAGCCGCCCCCAGGGGGCATTTCGGGTCTGCTCCATGAATGACCCGGAGGACCCCTACAGGGCATCCCTCCAAGGGCCGGAGGGCCCGACGCCGTCCCTTTGGTGGCCCTTGCATCGGGGGACGGTCGTGCTCCGAGGCGTTCACGAGTGCCCACCGGACGTCCAGGACCGGCTGGCCGATTGGGTCGCGAACCCTTGCCTCACCTTAGAAGGTGTGAAACACCGCTTGGACATTCGGTGGATTCTCATCAGTCCCGACGACCTCCACCGGATCGGTGCCGGCCGTCGGCCTCTGCCGGACCGTTTGGTCGACGCCTTTTCCAGTCACGTCCTGACCGTACCGGCCTTGGTCGAACGCCGAGAAGACCTCCCCTATCTGGTCAACTACTTAGTCCAGCGGATTTCCCAGGGCCGCTGGCTGGGTGTCTCGGAATCGGCCCTGGCCCGTCTACTGGGTTATCCCTGGCCGGGCAACGTGCGAGAGCTTCGGCAGGTTTTAGAGAAGGCCCTTGCGGCCGCTCCGGCCGGCGACGGTCCGACCGTGCCCTTCCTGCAGGAAGCCCACGTCGCACCTTTCCTGGACCGATAGGCGGAACGACCGGTCATTCCGTTTCTTCCGTCTGTTCGAAGAGCAGGTGGACCTGGACCCACGGGAAGCGCTCGAACCCTTCCCACAGGATCAGGTCGGCGTCCCGGAGGGCCTCGGCCGGGAACGTCGTCAGGACGGCCGCCGTCCGAAGGCCGGCCTGCCGGGCGGCCTGAATGCCCCCGGGGGTATCCTCGACGGCCAGGACCTCCGAAGGCCGCAGGCCCGGTACCCGGCTCCGCAGGCGACGGACGGCCTCTATGTATGGGTCCGGGGCGGGCTTGCCGTCGGTGACGTCCTCGGCCCCGACGAGGACGGAGATGTGCGACCGAAGCCCGATATGCTCCAGGATTGCTTCGATCTCGGCCCGGGCCGCCCCCGAGACGACGGCCAAGGGATAAGCGGCGGCCGCCGCCGGAATGAACTCCCGAACCCCGGGACAGACCCGAAGGTCCCGAAGGACCTCCGTGAGGTACCGACGCCGCTTCTCCTGTACGAGACGTTCGACGATTTCCGGGGACGCCGACCGACCGGCGTCGGCCAGGACTCGTTGAAAGGCCTCATCGTCCCGGTACACGACGTACTTCTCGAAGTAGTCGGCCTCGGTGACCGTAATCCCCAAGGGGGCCACGAGGTCCCGGATCAGCCGGTAATGCACGAATTCATCGTCGACGATCACACCGTTGAAGTCTAAAGCGATGGCCTTCAGCATCTTTATGTAGGTACCGGGTATCGGGTCCCAGGTACCTGGCACCGGGGACCCTTATCTATCCTGCATCCTCCATCTTACATCCCTTTCTCACTCTACAAGGACTGTCCCGACGTACTGGACCCTTGCAGTGAGCCCCGGACCGTCCGAATCGACCCAGAGGGCAAAGGGCACCCGCCGACGGAGTCGGCTCCCAGGGAGATGGGGCCACACGGGAACGTCCGGGTAGAAGAATCGCACGTCGAAGTAAATGTAGGCCGTCCGGTTCCGTCCCGTCGAGTCGGTGACCCGTCGGCAGGCCCAGATTTGGGCAAACCGGAAAAACCTCCGGGCCGTCTCGTCCGTCATAAGGGCCTGGGGCTCCAGGCACGACCGCCGGTCCAGACTCTCCAGTGTCTGCCACCCCGTCCCGTCGGGAGAGCGGTACAGACGATACAGCGTCATCCCGCTCTGGACGACCCCGAGCCAGTGGTCGTGCCGCCAGGGCAGGGGGAAGACCCAAACCTTTTCCGGCCGAAGGTCTGACCGTTGTTCGGTGACCCATGTCCGGAGGTCCCGCTCCGTCCGGGCGTGAAGCCATCCCGCATGGGCGTAGTACAGTCCCTGGAGACTCAGAAATCCAAGGGCGACGACCACCGCCCGCCGGGGCCACCATCGCTCCAAGAGCAGGGCTACGCCGCCGGCCAGCCAGACCCAGGGCGCCAGGACGAACTGCCAGCCGCCCCAGACCTGGGTCCACGTAAAGGGCCACCCCAGAAACGTCGGGTAAACCGTCATTAGGTCCATCAGGATGTGGAGACCCCAGTTCAGGTAGGCTAAGGGAAGCCAGGCCCGGGTCGGCCCCCGCCATCGGACGGGAAGGAGGAGGCCCAGGAGCGGGAGGACCAGCCAGCCGACGATGGCATGGGTCAAAGTCCGGTGGGCCAGGATGTAGGTGATCGGGGGTCCGAACAGGCGAGCCGCTCCGTCGATGTCTGGGAAGTTGGCCAGGAAGGTACCCCACAGCCCGGCCCGCGGGACTTCCGTCCGTCGGGGATAGACCCGGGCCACGAAGTAACCCGTTAGGCTGTGAACGACCTGGTCCATGGTTCAGGATACAGGATGCAAACCCCGTGTGGGCGTTTTCCGGTGGCCGGGCTCGGTCTTCGGCCGTCGGCGTTGATCCGATCCCGGGTACTTGTCTTCGAAAACCCGCCCACGGGGTATGCAGGATGCAAGCCCCATGGGTGCGTCTTTTGGCACCCCGGCTCGGTCTCGGCCATGGAGGCATGAGGGGTGAGGGAGATGCGACCTTTCTCGCCCCTCGTCCAGGCCGGGAACCGAAAGCCGGGTACCTGGCACCTGGAACCCGATACCAAATCGATGCCGGGGGCCGCGACGGATTACTCCGTTCCCCGGGACAGGCGTTCCTCGACCCAGGCCCGGACCTGGGCACCGTCGACCCGTTGGCCCTTCAGGCGTTGCATGACGGCACCCATCACACGCCCGAGGTCTCGGGGGCCGCGGGCTCCCATCTGACGGATGACCTCCTCGATAATGGGGAGGACTTCTTCTCGACCTAAGCTTCGAGGGAGGTACCGCTCGATGATAGCGATTTCGGCCTCCTCCTGGGCGACCATGTCCGACCGCCCACCTTGACGGTACATCGCCAGGGCCTCCCGACGTTTCTTCAGCATGCGCTCCAAGACGGCCACCTCCTCAGCCTCGGTCAGTTCGGCCTGCTTGTCTTTGGCGGCGTATTGGAATTCGGTCCGTATCAGCCGTAGGACGTTGACCTCGTCCCGGCGGTGAGCCCGGAGGGCCTCTTTCCAGTCCTGCTCGACCCGTCGGCCGATTTCACCCATCGGGGCCTCCCATCCCTCAAGTGGGGTTTTGCCGCATGGAGGATACAAGATGCGGGCTCCGAGATGCAAACCCAGTTTCCAGGTCCCCGGTGTCGGGCCGGCTCAGGTGCCGGGTGCCTGATTGCCGTACTGCCCTACTGCCTATTCACCGCTTCGACCCGAAAGGATTCGCGTGATCAACCGTCTCGTAAGACTGAATTTGCAAAGCGGGACCGGCGGATTAAAATAGAATCATTCCCGTATCTGGACTCCCTGGAGGGAGTGGAAGTCCCATGGGCGTTCCCAAGAAACGTACGTCCCATGCGCGTAAGGGCAAGCGTCGGAGTCATCACGCCCTGCGGCCGCCTTCGCTGAGTGTGTGTCCCAAGTGCAAGTCTTATAAGCTACCTCATCGGGTGTGTCCCCACTGCGGGACTTACAAGGGCGTCCAGTACATTCCCCTGAAGGTCGTGTAAGCACTGCCAGGACCGCGAACGCCTGAGAGGGGCCTCGGCACCCCGGTGGCGCGAGATCGGCCCGCTGGCGGATGTTGAGCATCCAGACCCGATACCGGAAGTCGAGACACGCCGATGTCTACACCGGTCATCGCCTTAGACGCCATGGGGGGTGATTTTGCACCCCTACATGAAGTCCGAGCGGCTGTCGAGGCGGCTCGGACCTGGTCGGTCCGGATCCTCCTGATCGGTCATCGGGACCGTCTCCAACCCCTACTTCGGGAATACGGGGGACAGGGCCTGCCCATTGAGGTCGTCCATGCCGAGGAAGTCATCGGCATGGACGAGAATCCCCTGATCGCCGTTCGCCGGAAGCGGCGGGCTTCGATCGTCGTGGCCGCCCAGTTGTTGAAGGCCGGGATCTGTCAGGCCGTCGTCAGTGCCGGCAACACGGGTGCCGTCATGGCGGCCATGAAGTTCATCGTCGGGACCCTGCCGGGCGTCGAACGGCCGGCCCTGGCCGTCGTCCTGCCGACCCGCACGGGCTATGTCGTCCTCATCGATGCCGGGGCGAACGTCCACGTCCGGCCCTTCCACCTGAAGCAGTTTGCCATCATGGGGGCCACGTATGCCCAGTTGATCCTGAAGGTCTCTAATCCCCGGGTCGGTGTCCTCAGCATCGGTGAGGAAGACATCAAGGGGAATGCCCTGACGCGAGGCCTCCACGCGATCATGCGGGAGGCGCCCGTTCATTTCATCGGCAACGTCGAGGGGAAGGACATCTTCACGGGCGCGGCGGATGTCATCATCTGCGACGGCTTTATCGGCAATGTCGTCCTCAAGGCCTCCGAGAGCCTGGCCGACATGATCGGAGCCCTCCTGAAGGAGGAGATCCGGAAACGCCCCCTGGCCCGGCTGGGGTATCTCCTGATGAAGCCGGCTATGCACGCCTTCCGTCGGCGGGTCGATTACTCCGAGTACGGGGGGGCGCCTCTCTTGGGAATTCGGGGGCTGGCCATTATCTGCCACGGTCGGTCCACCCCAAAGGCTATCCGGAACGCCCTGCGCGTGGCCAAAGAATTCACCGAGGCCCGCATGAACGAGACCATCCAGGCTCGCATCGCCGCCGACATCCAGTCGGCCCATGCCCAGGAGAAGCGGTCCCATGGCTGAACGACGTACGGCCATCATCGGCATCGGCGCTTACCTACCATCCAAGGTCCTAACGAACTGGGACCTCGAAAAGATGGTCGACACGTCGGACGAATGGATCCGGACCCGCACGGGCATCCGGGAGCGCCGCATCGCCCCGGAGGGTATCTATACGTCGACGATGTCCGTCGAGGCCTCCCGCCAGGCCCTTCAGATGGCGGGCCTCCGACCCGAACAGATCGACCTCATCCTCTGTTGTACGGTCACGCCCGACTACCCCTTCCCGGCCACGGCGGCCCTCATCCAAAAGGACCTGGGTGCCTGGAATGCCTTTGGGTTCGACATGCAGGCGGCCTGCGCCGGTTTTCTGTACGGATTGACCGTGGCCGACCAATTCATCCGCACGGGGGCGGCTCGGTACGTCCTGGTCGTCGGCGTGGAACTCCTTTCCCGGGTCACGGACTGGCAGGACCGCTCGACGTGCGTGCTTTTCGGCGACGCCGCCGGGGCGGCCGTCCTGACGGCCGCCGAAGATCGGGGCTTGCTGGCCAGCCGGATGTATCTCGACGGAAGCCTCTGGGACCTCATCTACCTGCCGGCCGGGGGGACCCGCATGCCCGCCAGCGAAAAGACGGTTCAGGAACGGCTTCACTTCCTCCGCATGCGGGGGAACGAGGTCTTTCGCGTCGCCGTCCGCTACATGGGCCGGGCCGTCCGGGAGGTCCTGGAGGACGCCGGTCTGACCCCCGACCAGGTCGATTGGCTCGTCCCCCATCAGGCGAATCATCGGATCACTCAAGCCCTCATCGACTACCTCGGCTTGCCACCGGAACGGGTGTACGCCAATATCGAGTACACGGGCAACACGTCGGCCGCCTCGATCCCCGTGGCCCTGGCCGAGATGCTGGAGAAGGGCCTCCTCCGGTCGGGCCAGGTCGTCGGCCTGACGGCCTTGGGGGCCGGCATCGCTTACGGAGCGGCCCTCCTGCGGTGGTGAAGCGGAACGCCGTGGGGGATTGCCTTACGGCTGGAGGGCCTTATACTTAAATACGGGCTGGGATGTCGTCTAACGGCAGGACATGGGGCTCTGGACCCCAGGGTCGGGGTTCGAATCCCTGCATCCCAGCCATGAGGCCCCCGAATCCCCCGGGACGCGTTCTTCCCGTCCGTCATGCACGTCAAAGTCGGCTTTGGCCACGACAGTCACGCCTTTGGGGAGGCTCTTTCCGCCAAACCCCTCGTCCTGGGAGGGGTCGTCATCCCGGACAACCCCCCCTTGCGGGGAAATAGCGACTCGGACGTCATCCTCCACGCCATCGGACGGGCCCTCGACAGCATCACGGGGGCGCGCGTGATGGGGTCCATCAGCGACGAGCTCTGTCGTCAGGGTGTTACCGACAGCCGTGTCTATGTCCGAAAGGCCCTGGAGTTTCTACCCCCGGGTGCCCGAATCACTCACGTGGCCGTTGCCGTCGAGGGCCGGACGCCCGTCTTGGAGCCTTGGGTCGACGCCATCCGGGCCAGCATCGCTGACCTCCTGGGCCTTTCCCCCGATGCCGTGGGCATCACAGCCTCGTCGGGTGACTTCCTGACGGCCTTCGGTCACGGACAAGGCCTCCAGGCATGGGCCGTCGTGACGGTCGTGATGGAGCCGTAAAGGGGGACTCCGCGTCCCGGCTTCCGGCCCTCGGCCTGGACGAGGGGTGCGGGAAGGTCGCATCTGCCTCACCCTTCATCTCTCGGGGACCGAGCCGAGAACGCGCCCATCGGACCTTCCTGCTCCGGATTGCCTATGCCGGAAGGATGGATGCTCGTAACGGCACCCGTCGGGTCCCTGCTCATTCGATGGGACGAGCGGGGACTTCAGAGCGCCCGATGGATCCTACAACCCTGGCCGGATGCCCTCCCATGGACGATCGAAGAAGTTCAGACGCTGGGCTCGCCGGACCCGTGGGCCCACTTCTTGCGGGACTGGTGGCGGGCCTATCGGGTCGGGCAGTGGTCGGAGGCGATGGCCCGGGCGGTCCTGGACCACGTCGTGCCGGGCCTTCTGGGGTCGGGATTCCGTCGGGCGGTTCTGGAAACGGTCGTTCGAATCCCCATGGGATCGACCCGGACGTACCGGTCCGTCGCTGAGGCCGTTGGCAAACCCGGGGCGGCCCGAGCCGTCGGTCAGGTCCTGGCGTGGAATCCCCTGCCGGTCCTCATCCCGTGTCATCGGGTCGTGGGGGCCGGAGGCCGCTTAGGCGGCTATTCCCCGAGTCTCTCCATCAAGGCCTGGCTCTTAGAATGGGAGCGAAGTATGATTGACCTCCGTGTTGTCCAAGGTCGTAGGGGTTTGCCCTATAATAGAAGTGACGGAGTGATGGAGTGACGACGAAGCGGGATACCCGAAGAGCGTTCTACTACGGAGAAGGCTGGAACTTTTTCAATGCAAACATCGATAACAAGGCATTAGTGTCTTGTTAAGATTTGAAATGTGGGAGTAGGGTACGGGTGCCGGGTCCTGGTACCTGGAACCTGATACCCGGTACCGGATCGACGCCGAAGGCCGGATACCGAGCACTATGGAGGGTACGCATGGCGCGGAAACCGGCGAAACCGACTCCAGCCCAGGCCAAAATCAGTAAGACGGCTCGGGCCAGCATCGGGGCGAAAGAGCGCGGGACGCATCTGAAGGCCTGTCCTGTCTGCCAACAGCCGATGTACCCCCTGAAGGTCGTGAAGTTCCTGGACATGCCGGGCGGCATGTTCTGGGTCTGCGACAAAGACAACCTGCGGCTCCCCATCCGCTGAAGTAGGAGTGACGAAGTGACGGAGTGATGAAAGTCCTGCTTGCGAGATCGGGGGGCTTCGGGTCTTTATTCCGTGGGTTACGTTCTGGAGCTCCAGCCGTTTTGAAACCCCTTCCCGTCCTTTCGAATCATAGCTATAGGGCCCTACTAATCCGCCCCAGGGATGCTGGCGGCAACGAACCGCGCCGTCCGGGGGCAAGTCCTGAAGCGAGTGAGACCGGATGCCTGCTGTCGCAACGGTTTACATCGCCGACAGCCGGAATATGGCAGAAGTGGCGGACGAGAGCGTCCACCTCATCGTGACTTCGCCCCCCTACTGGCATTTAAAGGATTACGGCATTCGTGGGCAGATCGGCTACGGGCAGAGCCTGCATGAGTACTTGCTGGACTTGAGCCGGGTGTGGCGGGAATGTTGGCGGGTGCTGAAGCCGGGGCGACGTCTGTGTATCAACATCGGTGACCAATTTGCCCGCTCCGTCGTCTATGGGCGCTACAAAGTCATCCCCCTCCACGCCGAAATCATCGCTCAATGTGAATCCATCGGTTTTGATTACATGGGTGCCATCATCTGGCAGAAAAAGACAAAGATGCAGACGACGGGCGGCGCCGTCGTGATGGGGTCGTTCCCCTATCCCCCCAACGGCATCGTGGAATTGGACTATGAGTTCATTCTACTCTTCAAAAAGCCCGGCGCTACGAATGAACCGACGGACGTTAAAGCCCGGGAGGCGTCCCGTTTAAGCCGCGACGAGTGGAAGGCGTTATTCACCGGGCACTGGCAATTCGCCGGCGCGCGACAGGTCCTGCACGAGGCGATGTTCCCCGAGGAGTTGCCCTATCGGCTTATCCGCATGTTCTCTTTCATCGGCGAAACTGTACTTGATCCCTTTGTGGGGAGCGGGACGACCGTCAAGGTGGCGTTGCAACTTGCTCGCAACGCCATCGGCTACGAAATCCAACCGGGCTTTGAACCCATTATCCGCCAGAAATTAGGTCTCGGCGAGACGACCCTCATCCGCCCCGAGGTGACCCTCGTTCACCGCTCGCGACCCTTACCTCCCGTTGACCCGCCGCCTGACTATCGCCCCTCCGTTCAGGCTGCCGAGCCCCTCACCGACCCAAAGCATGTGGAACGGCATATCGAAGCGGCTCGCGCGGTCACGCACAAGGTCGTGGAAATCGTGGATGCTATGACCTTGCGCACCGATACGGGGCTGACTGTGCGGCTCCTCGGCATCGTCGTTCCGCCCGAGCGGGAGCAAGCGGCTGTGGCGTATCTGCGTCGCTACGTCCTGGGCAAACGGGTGGTATTACAGGTCTACCCGCCCCAAGCAGATGGCCGGCTTCCTGCTTACCTTTACCTGACCCATCGCCTGTTCATCAATCGCAAGATGATCGAGATGGGTCTGGCGGACGCCGACCCGATAGCCCAGCATAGGTATCGGGATAAGTTTCTGAGGGCAGAGGCAAAGCGGAATGTCAAAGCGTAAGCCGAAGGAATGGGTGCTCAACATTGCTTTCAACCGATGGCAATTCAACCGGCCCAGGTATGTAGGCAGACTGGCAGAAGCCATTCGATCATGGGCTCCGAAGAGCCTCGAAGATTGGGAGCGCTATTACTGCGAGGAATTGCCCCGAAAGCACGTCCCGCAGGGTTGGCAAATGATGGGCCGTAATATGCAAGAGCACCTGCAGGAGGTCGGACGACGGCTCTACGCCAAAATCAGCGAGCAACTTAAGGCAGAGGTGGAAGCCGTCCCAGAGGAGGACTGCATAAACTACGTACGGGAGGTCGTCATCCAACGTACCTATGAAGGTTACCAAACGGAGAAACACACCGTATATAGCCAATTGGAGCAATCTCTGGGCGTCCCGTTAGAGCCGGCACCCGATGAATGGGATCGGCTCTACAACGTGGACTTCCGCATCCCAATCGGCTGCAAATTCATCGGTATTCAGATTAAACCTATCACCTATGCTCAGACACCCGAGATCCACCGATGGTATGAGTGGATGCGAAAATCCCATAGGCGTTTTGAACGGGAACAAGGCGGCAAAGTGTTCATCGTGTTTTCCGTATCCGGAAAAGGTGGTGTCAAGCATATCTACAACCCAGAGGTTATCGAGGAGATTCGGGCAGAGATAGAGCGGCTCCAAAGAGGTGGGGTTGCGCATCCCAGCCCCGCACGCTAGAGCGGGGTTATTCACCCCCCGTCGAGGGGACGGGGGTGAGGAACCCCGGTCGCTAGAACGGGGTTAGGATATAGGAAGATGCCCCGCCCAGCTGTCTTCGGGAGGGAAGGGAGCGTGCGGCCCTGGTCGGTTCGTTGGGCGATTGCCGAGGGACTCCGGTCTGTCCTTCATCCGGCGATCGTTTACGTCGACGCCATCTTCTATCCGACCGAGACGTCGGTCTGGGCCTCTGCCTTCGCCGAACTCGTCCGCCAGTGGGCCCAGACCCATCCGCCCGAGAGCATATCGTCGGACCCCATCTTCCAGGCGGTCCGGGACATGTTCAAGGCCGTCGGTATCGACCCGACGAAGTACCGTCCCTCCTCGGAGGCCCTCATCCGGCGCGTTCACCGGGAGGGCGGCATCCCCTTCATTCACCCGATGGTCGCCCTGAACAACGCCGTCTCCCTCTACGACGGCATCCCAATGGGATGCTACGACCCCGATGAGGTCGGCCCCCACGTCGTCTTCCGCCTCGGACGGCCCGGCGAGGCCTTCGAGTCACTCCGCCACCAGGAATTCCATGCCGAGGGCCGGATCGTCATCGCCGACAACGGCCCCTTTGGGAGCCCCATCGTGGACTCCTTGCGAACGATGCTGAAGCCCGGCTCCAGCCGGTGCTTCTACGTCTGGTACGCCCCGGCCCAGGTCTCCCGGGACCATGTCGCCGCCTCCGTGCGGCGTCTGGTAGAATGGTGTCGGACCTACGCCCTCGGCCGTCCGGCCCGGGCGTGGGCCTATGACCCGGAAAGCCAAACCTTCCAGAATTGGGACCTGGGGACATGACCGAAGGGGCCGACCGGTGGTTGGAGGAACTGACCGCCCGTATCCGCCACCTCCGCCGTCTCGCCGACCGCCTGCGCCGGCTCCGAAACGAGGCGGCCCGCCCTGAGACCCATCCCCTGACCCTGAGCCGACGTCACGCCGAGGTCGCCGCCCTTCTCGAGAAAGCCGCCGCTTGGGACTGGGCTGGCGGGTGGCAAACGCTCCAGGCTTACCTGGAGACGCTCCGGACCGAACTCCCGGAACGCTGGATCCCCTGGCGACAGCGCTGGTTTCAGGATTTGACCGAAGCCCTGGGGCCCCTGGCCGAATCCCTGAGACTCCAGGGCTCGTGGCTCAGCCTGGGATTTCTCCGCATCGAACCGGACCTCGAGCGGGACCGGGTGACCGTTTTCTACGGCCCCGAAGACATCGAGACCCGACGGTCCGACCCCCGGGCCTTGGGCCGTTGGCTCCAGGCCTGGTATCGGGACCTCCAACGGCGCGCCCTCCCGCCGGAACGCTTCGTCGAGGTCCTTTGGCAGGCCTACCGGGAGGCCCGCAACCCGTCGGGCGACCCCCGGGTGCCCATCGCCGCCGTTTATCGTCGGCTCGTCGTCGCCCGCCAGTCCCCGACCTTTTGGACCGACGCCGAAGCCCGCCACTTCACGCCCTACCCCCGATACCTCTTCAGTTATGAACTGTATCGCCTCCGCGAGGCCCCCGACGCCTGGACGGCCCGATTCCAGATTCAACTCCTGCCGGCCGCCTTTGAGGCGACCCGCCGTCGGGGCGACTACGTATGGGTGCCCGAGGGATTTCGGCCAGAGGGTGCCCGCTACGCCTTTTTGGTCATGCAGAGGCGGGGATGAATGGAGTGACGAGTGACGGGGAGGGCCGGGACGGGGGATGCCCCGGGGGCGACGGCCGTATTGCCCTACTGCCTTACTGGCCGATTGCCCTACCTCGTGTGGGGTACCGAGTACCTGGCACCTGGGAGCCGATACCCGGTACCGAATCGACGCCGAAGGCCGGATACCGAGCATCGAGCCGGAGACGGCCCATCGGGTTCGCATCCATCCTGCATCCATTTCTTAAGGAGGAGGTCATGGCGACGTACATCCTGCTTAGCACCCTGACCGACGAGGGTCGGCGAACGCTTCGGGAGCGGCCTGAGCGCATCAAGGAGGTCAATCGGGAGGTCGAGGCCCTCGGGGCCAAGGTCATCGGCCAATATGCCGTCCTGGGCCCCTACGACTTCGTCAACATCCTCGAGGCCCCCGACAACGAGACGGTCGCCCGGATTTCCGTCGAGTTGGGTGCCCGAGGTACGGTTCAAATCATGAGCCTGCCGGCCATCCCGGTCGACGTCTTCATCGACAGTCTGAAAAAGAAGGCACCCGCCCGACGCCGGAGAACCTAAAGGGAGGCCAGAGCGGCAAAAGGGCTCCCAGGTAGGTCCGGGGGCCGGCCCCCGTCACCGGGAAATCGTGACGCTCCGGGCCGCCTCTCGGACAAAGGTCCCCCGCCGGAGGTCTTCCAAGGCGCGGTTCAATTCGTCGGGCGTGTTCATGACGATGGGGCCGTACCAGGCGACCGGCTCGGCGATGGGCCGACCGGCGATCAGGAGAAAGCGGACGGGTACGGCCTCCGTCCGGATTTGGACAGCCTCGCCCCGCCGTTCGTACAGGACCAGGTGACGGGCGCTGAGTGGGACACCCGTCGGGTCGAACCGGGCCTCGCCCTCGACGACGTAGGCAAAGACCGTGTAGCCGTCGGGCACTTCATAGAGGAAGGCCCGTTCGGCAGGGAGTTCCACGTCCAGATACCGGACATCGGCCGGGTGCTGGACCGGGCCATCGACGGGACCGCCGCCGAGGGCGGGGGCAAACCGGCCGGCGATGACCCGCACCCGCCCACCGTCGGGGAGGATGACCGTCGGAATGCCCTCGGCCGTCAGGTTCTGATAGGTCGGGACCGTCATCTTGAGGTCGGCGGGGAGGTTCACCCACAACTGGAAGCCTCGGAGTTCAGGGTCTTCGAGGCCGTCGGCGGTCCGGGCGGGTTTGGGCATCTCGGCGTGGAAGATACCGCTCCCGGCGGTCATCCATTGGACCTCACCGGAGCGGAGGATGCCCCGGGTGCCCGTGCTGTCCTCGTGGTGGACCTCACCCTTCAGGAGATAGGTCACCGTCTCAAAGCCCCGGTGGGGGTGCCAGGGGAAGCCGGCCAGGTAGTCGCGGGGGTCGCGAGACCCGAAGTCATCGAGGAGGAGGAAGGGGTCGAAGAGGTGGGCCGTAGCGGGGCTTCCGAAGACGCGGACGAGGCGGACGCCGGCGCCTTCGAGGACGGTCCGGCCGGCCTGGACGAGGGCAACTCTTCGGATCATGGTCACACCTCGGGGGCTTCCGGTCTAGCCCTTTTCTAAAGTTCACTTGAAGTAAAGTATAGGCCGGGGACCGTCTTCTCGCCACCGCCGACCCCGGAGTCCGGCGCGGCCTCCAGGCCTCCGGGTTCGGCGGCCATCCCCCGGAAACACCGATAGCCGGACGCCGTATTTGCGCTCCGACGACTTCCGTCGCACAATACGATGGGTCCCCTTAGGTCCCGAAGCCCCCTAGAAAGGTCCCTTCAGTCTCGTTTCCCGGGCATACGTCTCTCGGACGTTCTCTTCGGTCTCTGGAGGGATTATCATGGAGTCTCCGGAGCCCGGCCCTCGCCGGTAGATTCGCCAAATCCTTCCTTCCGTTGGAGGTTGGGGCCGTGCGGGTCGGCATCGGACAGATCAACCCCACCATCGGGGACTTCACCGGCAACCTGGAACGCATCGTCCGCATGGTCGAGGCGGCCCGACGGGCCGGCTGTCATGTCGTCGTCTTTCCCGAACTCTGCATCACGGGCTATCCCCCCAACGACCTCCTCCTGAAGCGGGCCTTCGTCCAGGCGTCCGTCGACGCCGTCGAGCGCCTGAAGCCTTACAGCCGGGACGTCGCCATCGTCGTCGGGCACGTCCAGCCGAATCCCGGCGAGGGTCGGCCCCTCTTCAACGCGGCGACCGTCCTCTACGGCGGTGACGTCTTCTTCCGGACGTACAAGTCTCTCCTGCCGACCTATGACGTCTTCGATGAGGACCGGTACTTCGAGCCCAATCCCGACCCCCAGGTCTTTGACTTTCAGGGCTGGCGGGTCGGCCTGAGCATCTGCGAAGACTTTTGGAACGACAAAGACTTTTGGAAGACCCACCGGCTCTATCCCGGCCGGGAGCCCCGCCTGAACTACCATCTCGACCCCGTTGAGGTCCAGGTCCGGAAGGGGGCCAACGTCCTGATCAACATCTCGTCGTCGCCTTATGTCCTCGGCAAGGTCGCCCTCCGGGAGGAAATGCTCCGGTCGCTGGCCCGCAAGTACGGCGTCCCCGTCGTGTACGTCAACCTCGTCGGGGCCAACGACGAACTGATCTTCGACGGCTCGAGTCGGGTCTTCGACGCCCAGGGGCGGTGTGTCTACCGGGCCCCGTCTTTCGAGGAGCACCTCGGCGTCGTCGACCTGACAACCCTGACGCCTCTGACGGCCGAGCCCCCGACCGAGGGCATGGCTTACCTCTATCAGGCCCTCGTCCTGGGCATCCGGGACTACCTCCGCAAGTGCGGCTTTCAGGACGTCCTCGTCGGCGTCAGCGGCGGCATCGACTCGGCCGTCGTGGCGACCCTGGCGGCCGACGCCCTGGGCCCGGACCACGTCATCGGGGTCTTCATGCCCTCCCGCTTTACGTCCCCTGAAAGCGTCGAGGACGCCACGACCCTGGCCCGGAACCTGGGGATTCGGTGGCACGTCATCCCCATCGACGGCATCTTCGGGGCCTTCTTGGAGGAACTCCACCGGGTCTACGAGCCACCCGGCGGGGTCGCCGAGGAAAATCTCCAAGCCCGCATCCGGGGGACCCTCCTCATGACCCTTTCGAACCGCTGGGGTGCCCTGGTCCTCTCGACGGGCAACAAGTCCGAGCTCGCCTTGGGCTACTGCACGTTGTACGGCGACATGACGGGCGGTCTGGCCGTCCTCGGCGACGTCCCCAAGATGATGGTCTACGAACTGGCCCGCTTCCTGAATCGGGAGACGGAGCGCATCCCGGCCCGCATCTTCACGAAACCCCCCTCGGCCGAACTCCGGCCCGGCCAGCGGGACGAGGACGACATCCCGCCCTACCGCATCGTCGATCAGATCATCCGGCTGTACGTCGAAGAGGAAATGAGCGTCCCGGAGATCGTCGCTCAGGGGTTTGACGCCGAGACGGTCCGCCAGGTCGTCCTCCGGATCGACCGCAACGAGTACAAGCGACGCCAGGCCCCGCCCGTCCTGAAGGTCACGTCCCGGGCCTTTGGGAGCGGTCGCCGGATGCCCATCGCCCAGCGCTTCCGGCACGAGACGCCGGCGTCGTGAAATCCTCCCGCCGACCGTACTCCCTAAGAACGGGCCGACAAAACCTGCCCGCCTGAGCGGGGTTTCGTATCCAAGCCCCGCTTGCAAGAGCGGGGTTCCACGTCCCCGCCCCGCGCCTCATGCACGGAGGGGCGCTCTCCACTCGGGCGAATCGGGTTTTGTTAGGCGCTCTTAGTGAAGTAAAGGGCTTGCTCGCTGAAGGAAGAGTGGGCAATTTTTACGGCAATACGGCAATGTGAATTTTTCAAGTTCTCGACTCCAAAGAAAACCTGGAGGCGTTGCCCAGGCGTAGGGGGCAGAGATGAGTAACCCCACTCGGGCGCGATATGAAACTACGGGGGTCGAGATATGCAGATACAGGATGGGACTTTCCCCTCCCCCCTGGGTCCTATCCTGTGCCTGGTCACCCCGCTACTTCGTCACTCCATCACTTCCCTTTGGAGGTCGCTCATGCGTCGGTTTCTGACTTTAACCGTCGGGACCGTCCTGGCGATGGCCTCCAGTGCCAGCGCCCAGGCCGTCCGGGCATCTCAATTCATCGCCCTCGAGTCCAGTCGGATGGTCGAGGGCAGGACCCTGGAGTTTTACCTGACCCACCGGGCGGACGGTCTGCTCGGGGAAGAGGGGGCGAACCTGAACAACCTCTTTGGGTTCGACACGCTCGTGTGGGTCGGCTACGGCCTCGTGTGGGGCGTCCGGGACTTTTGGAGCCTCGGGGCCTACCGGGCCGTCGCCAATAAGAACTTCGAAGTCTGGACCCGCTTCGGATGGACGCCGACGGAGGGGCTCGTCCGGACGCACTTGGCCGTCCGGGGTTCCATCAATTTCAGCACAGACCGGGACTTCAACCGTCGGGTCGACGCCAAAGTCCGACCGGCCCTGCAGGTCATCGCCGGGGCCGACTTGGGCCGGATCGGCCTGACGGTGGTGCCTTCGTTCGTGGCGAATCCGGCGCCCTTCCCGACCGACGAAGACCACACCCTCGCCGTTGGCGTCGGGGTCGCCCTCCAGGTGACGGAAAAACTCAGCCTGGTCGGGGAGGTCACGCCCATCGTGTCCGGATTCCGCGTCCGGGACGACCGGGGCCGGTCCCACATGAGTTGGGGTTTGGGCGTCCAGAAGGAGGTCGGCGGCCACGTCTTTACGGTCCTCATCACGAACCAGGTGTGGTCGACCCTGGACCGTTACTTGCCGGGCATGACGACGTCGAAGCCCCGGCTGGGGTTCAACCTGATCCGGCGGTTTGCGTTGTAGGGAACCCGAGGCTAATTTAAAGACGGGCAACTCGGCCTTTTGACGGGAAGAGACGGGTGGGTTGCCTTTGCGTCGGGGCGTGGCGCAGCCGGGTAGCGCATCTGCTTTGGGAGCAGAGGGTCGGAGGTTCAAATCCTCTCGCCCCGACCACGGGCGCCCGTAGCTCAATCGGATAGAGCCATGGATTTCTAATCCATCGGTTGGGGGTTCGAGTCCCCCCGGGCGCGCCACCGGAATCCTTTCGGTCTTTGGTGCTCGGTATCCGGCCCTCGGCGTCGGGCCGGACAGGTACCCCATATCCGGTACCTAATTGCCCCCATGGCTGTCGTATTGCCTAGTGCGATGTCAAGATTTGAGATGCAAATATAGGCTACGGGATAGGACTTTGGCCTCCCCGCCAGCCCTATCCTGCATCATGCATCCTGTATCCTGCATCCATTTTAGCAGGGTAGACCCATGTCGGGAAGGACGACAGCACGGATCGGCAAGAAGCGTCGCAGGGTGACATCGGTGGCAGAGTTGTTCCCGCCCCAGGGACAGTGGACGGAGGAGGACTCCTTCATTGCCCGATTGCCCTACTGCGTCCCGGGTACCTGACACCCGGGACCCGGTACCGAATCGACGCCGGGAGCCAGACACCGAGCCCCGAGGACCGATCCGGCGTTACGTCCCACACGCGGGGACCCGAACGCCGTGGGCCTGTGCCCGGCGGCACAGGTCGTCCGCTACGGTCGTCAGTCCCTCGGAACGATAGTACTCGACGAGACCCCCATAGGCCTCGACGGAACGGGGATCCCGCTCCAGGACCTGCTCCCATGCCCGCACGGCCGCCAGCCGGTCGCCGACCCGGTACTCAAGCCGGGCGACCTGCAGGGCCAGGGCCGAGTCGTCTGGCCGCGCCGCCCACGCCTGTCGGGCCATCTCAAGGGCCTCGGCCCAACGGCCCGATCGCTCGTACAGCAGGGCCAGACCCCGATAGCCGTCCGTCCGATAGGCCCATCGGCCCTGCATAAACTCGAAGACCCCCCGGGCCAGACTTGCCTGTCCGGTCTCCAGGGCCTGGCGGCCGACCTCCAAGAGGGCCGCCCGAGTGACGTCGTCTTCGGGAGCCTGCCGAAGCCATCGGAAGGCCTCTTCCAGACGGCCGTCCTGCAGGGCCAGACGCCCCAAGCCCTGATAGGCCAGCCCATACGCCGGATCCCGGGTCAGGACCTCCATGTATATCGTCTGGGCCGTCCCCCGCAGACCGGCATCGGCCAGGAGTCGGGCCAGCCGGTGGCGGTAGTCGAGTCCGGCCCGGCCGCTTCGACCATAAGTCTGGTCCGCGACCCGGAGGGCCTCCTGAAGGACGACGTCCAAGCCCTCCCAACGACCGGCCCGGATACGTCCGACGAGGTCCCAGTAAATCAGGTCGGGGTCCTGTCCCCGGCGGCCCCGCAGACGTTCGAGGAATGCCTCCGTCAGGCTCATCTCGGGATGGGTCGCCACCAGCGGCAGGGCTCGCCGGAGAGCCTCCGGGTCCCCGCCGTCCAGGACTGACTGAAGGACGGACCGGGCCGCCTCCGAAAAGCCTCGGCTAATCAAGAATTCCGCCAGTCCCGGCCGGAGACCCGGCGGCGTGACCCCCTCGAGGATCTCCGGTCGGCCCAGACGGATGAGGTGGCCGTACACCCGCGGGGCTAAGGCCGGGTCCCAGCGGACGGCCTCCCGAAAGGCCTCCAGGGCCTCGTCGATGCGGCCCCAGACCCAGTAAAAGAGGCCCAATTCATACCAAAGCGGCGCCTCCGCGGGGAAGATGGCCAGGGCATCCCGCCAGAGCCGTTCGGGCCACCGGGAGGGAGCCCCCGTCCGCCACAGGAGGTTGGCCAGATTACGCCGGCTGACATAGTCCTGAGGATTCGCCACGGCGGCCATCACGTAAGCGGCGACGGCCGGGGCCGTGTCCTCGACGGATGGCTCCGACGGCGTCGCCAGCACCCCGAGGTACTGGTACAGCCGGGAGGTACCCCGCCCGTCAGCGACCCGCGCCCAAGCCTGCCGGAGGGCTTCCGCCGGGGCCGACGTCCCCTGCCGCACGGCCCGGTAAAGGTCCTCCTCGACCCGCTCGACGGCATACAGGCGGACCGACTGCACGATGAAGGCTCCGGCCACGATGCACCCGACCCCACCCGCCAGGACCGACCGAAGCCCCGAGCCCGTCGGGGCCGACGCCGTCCGCTCCGGTCTTTCCGCCTCTGCCCGCCGGTCCATATCGACATGCCGCATGGCAATCATCAGGCCTACGAGGACCATCGCCAACAGGACGTTCGTCGGAATCCGCAGGTTGAGGTCGACGAGGCTGTCGATGACGAAGTACGCCAGGCCCATCCGACAGCCCCACGTCCAGAGGCTCAGCGAACCGCTCTCCAGGGACGTCCGCCGGAACCACCGGACGAGGGCCCTCAGCCAAAGGACCAGGGCCGCCAGGCCGAGGAGTCCGGTGTCGCTGACCCACTGGAGGAGCTCGTTGTGGGCGGCATTCCACCGACCGACCGAGTGGAACGACTGGACCGTGTAAAAGGCCTCCCCGAAAGTCCCCAGGCCCGTCCCCCAGACCGGGAACCGCCCGATGAGCCGAAGCGTGTCCCGCCACGCACTCAGACGTCGCCCCGGCTCGAGTTCGAGTTCCTGCGGGATCAGGACGAGCCGCTCGAGAATCGGCCGGGGCCCGACCCACAGGAAGAGGGCCAGGCCGAGAAGGAACAAGACGACCAGGGGTCGGACCCACCGACGGCCGCCGGCCCGCCCCACCGGATTCGCCGTCTCCCGGGGGGACCCCACCAGAAAGCCGGCCAGGACCAGGAGGGTCGCACTGATGCCGCCCCGAGACCGGGAAAAGCCGATCCCCAGCAGGATGACCAGGACCCCCACCGTCAAGACCGGAAAGAGGCCCCCCGAAGCGTTGAGGACCACCCGCACCCGGCCCCAGAAGCCCCGGGGAAGTCGACGCCGAATTGCCTCCCACTCACTGAGCCATAGGCCAATGGCCACAGGCAGGCTCAACCCCAGAAAGTCCACGTAGTGGTTGGCATTGTAGAAAGAGCCCGAGGCCCGATCGACGGTCGCCCGCTCGGCGGCCGGCCACGGCAGATGTCCCGTCCAGTAGCCGAAAAGCCCATACAGGGCCTGAAACACGGCCAGGACAACGATGGCCCCCAGGGTCCACCCGATAAGGGTCCGGCGCCGCCATCCGTAGGCTACGGCAAAGGCGACGGCCCCGCCAGCGACCCAGTCCATCAGGTCGTGCCACGTCCCCTCGGGCCCAATCGAGATCGGACGGCGGGACCCATCGGTCCCCAGGGCGGGCAAAAGCCCGCGGACCGCCGCACCCTGCGGGACCTCATCCAGCATCTGAAGGAAGACCTCGGGCCGGGCCCGCTCCCAGACCCGGGCCGATGCCGGAGCGACCCACCGAAGGACGTCCTCCGGCAGGGGTATGAGGGTAAAAACCACCAGCCCGAAGAATCCGGCCAGGCCGGCCCATGCCCGAAGCGGTAAACGACCCGCCGGCAGACGGGCCCAGGGCCGAGCCAAGACCGTTGTCAGGAAGAGAAGGCCCGCCCCTACGTGCAGGACGAGACGCTCCGGCGGAAGCGTCCCGCCCCACCGAAGCATCGTGAAGCCCAGGAGACCCACGACAAGGCCCCACATGCCGTAGAGGACGACCGGTGAAATTCCCGCTTCCCCGGTTCGAAAGCGTCGCTCCCTCGGCATGATGCATCCCCACGCGATCCGCCTTGAACATGTCCTTGCGGACGTAAACGAAGGGCCGCCGCAGGGCCGGCCGCTCCGCCTGCGTCTTCACCCCCTGCTTCCGGTTCCGAAAGGAATGCACGACGGCCGCCCCGGCCCGAATCGCCGACTGAATCCAGACCGAGTGAAGGTCCGGATATTGGGCCTGGCAAGACGCATAGAGAGCCTGGATGATGGAGAAGGTAGCATTCTTGTGAGGGTCCAAAGCGTAGTCCACGGCCTGCCGCAGGCCTTCATCAGCCGGCGGACCTTCGTCTGCTCCGGGAAGCGAAATCTCAGGCATACGGTCGGCATGGCCGTCGTCCCCGGCCGGCATTATAATCCGCCATGGGTCCGGATGACCATCGGGGACCTGGAGAGGAACGCACGCCAAGTGCGTAACTCTTACAGGTATAAGGTAGCCGAATGGGGAAGTAAGGACTCGGCCCCACCAATTTCGTACCGTTTTCGGGAGGTGGGATGATGCAGTTCAGGCTTTGTATTCTGGGGGTCATGGTCGGAGTCCTGGGGGGCCTGATCGGATGTCCCCGACCGGTGTCGCCTCCCCCGGGACAGCCGGGTACGGCGGGATTTCGGGGCCTGGCCCCCCTCGCCGGAGAGGAGCCCTACTTCGAGACGCTGTGGGAACTGACCGACGTCGGGGAAAACGCCGAGGCCTACTTTTCATGGGACGACACTCGACTTGTCTTCCAATCGACGCGGCCGCCTTATGCCTGCGACCAGATATTTATCCTTGACCTGCGGACGGGTCGGCTTCAGCGGGTCAGTCCGGGCCGTGGTCGAACGACGTGCGGTTACTTCCTTCCAGGCGACGCCGAGGTCTTATTCTCTTCGACTCACCATGTTTCGCCCGAATGCCCGCCCCGGCCGGACCTCCGCCGCGGGTACGCTTGGGCCCTGTACGACTACGACATCTACATCTCCCGCCCTGACGGAAGTGACCTCCGCCCCCTCTTTCAGGCCCCCGGCTATCAGGCCGAGGCGACCGTCGCCCGGGATGGCCGCATCGTCTTCACGTCTGACCATGAGGGGGATTTGGAACTTTACGTGATGGAGGCCGACCGCCGGACGGTCCGGCGGGTCACGCACGTGCCGGGCTATGACGGTGGGGCTTTCTTTTCACCGGACGGGCAGTGGATCGTCTTTCGAGGCTACCATCCCGAAGAAGGTCCCGAGCGGGATGAATACTTCAGCCTCCTCCGGGACCGCCTCGTCCGACCCTTCCGGATGGAGATCTTCGTCGTCCGGCCCGACGGGACGGGCCTGCGGCAGGTGACCCATAACGGCGGAGCGAACTTCGCGCCGTACTTTACGCCCAACGGCCGGTTCGTCATTTACGCCTCCAACATGCACGAGCCTCGGGGACGGGACTTCGACCTCTACGTATCCGACCTGGATGGGCGGGGGACGGTCCGCGTGACGTATTTCCGGGGTTTTGACGGATTCCCCATGTTTTCCCACGACTGCCGGTTCCTGGTCTTTGCCTCCAATCGCACGGAGCGGTCGCCCGGCCAGACGAACCTGTTTTTAGGACGGCTGACGGCGTGGGCCCGTCAGCAGTGGTGCCCGTAGTGCTCTGTTAAGACATGGATGCAGGATACAGGATGGATGATGCAGGATAGGAAGGGGTCGGATCCTGGCTACCCGGTACCCGGAATCTGGTACCTGACATCCATGCCCCATTCCCACATTTCAAATCTTAACAGAGCAGTAGAGCACAACTCTGGCGCCCAAGCCCTTCTTCGTCACTTCGTCACCCCGTCACTCCGTCACTTCTGTTATGGGTGGCCGGTGAGATACCGCCCGACATCTTCGAGTAGACCCCTACGAACTTGGACAACGAGAAGGGGGCGAACATGAAGGAACTGCGGGACATTTTGGAAGCCGTGGCCGAAGCCCGACGTCGGGGTCAGCCGGCGGCCCTGGCGACCGTCGTGAAGGTTCGGGGCTCGACCTACCGGCGCCCCGGAGCCCGTATGCTCGTGATGTCGGACGGGACCATGGTCGGCTCGATCAGCGGCGGTTGCCTGGAAGGGGATATCCTTGAGAAGGCCCGGCAGGTCCTCGCGACCGGTACGCCGCTCCTGGTCACGTACGATATGACCTCCGACGACGACATCGTGTGGGGCCTGGGCCTTGGGTGTAACGGCGTCATGTACGTCCTCATCGAGGCCCTGCCTTCCGGCGGTCCGGCTGACCCGGTGGCCTTCCTGGACGAATGCGTCACCCACGAGAGGGTCGGCGTCATGGCCACGGTCTTTCGGGTCGAGGGCCGTCTTTCGGCGCGCGTCGGCGACCGGTGGATGGTTCATGCCGACGGCCGGCTATGGGGGGATCGCCTCCGGGACCCCGTCCTCGTCGAGGCGCTCCGACCCGACATTGATGAGGCCTGCCGGACCTGTCGTTCGAGGGTCCGGACCTACGTCTTGCCGGACGGAACGGCCGAGGTCTTCATCGAGGTGATTCAACCGCCCGTCCCCTTCATCGTCTTCGGGGCCGGCCACGACGCGATCCCGGTCGTGCGGCTGGCCAAAGCCCTGGGCTGGCGGGTCACCGTTGTGGACAGCCGTCCGGCCTATGCGACCCGGGAACGCTTCCCCGAGGCGGACGAAGTCGTCCTTGCCCATCCCGAAGATGTGCCCCAACGCGTCCGCTTAGACGACCGGACGGTCGCCGTCGTCATGACCCATAACTACTTGCAGGACCTCAAGCTCTTGGAAGTCTTACTCCCCTCGCCGGTCCGATACCTGGGGGTCCTGGGACCCCGGAGTCGGACCGACCGACTGCTTCGGGACCTGCAGGCCAAGGGTCGCCCACCGACGGCGGCCCAACGGGAACGGCTTTACAGCCCCGTCGGCGTGGACATCGGAGCCGAGACGCCCGAGGAGATCGCCTTATCGATACTGGCCGAAGTTCAAGCCGTACGGACAGGCCGTTCGGCCGGCCTCCTGCGGGACCGCCGGGGTCCCATCCACGAACGCATAGAGGGAGCGTGATACGGGATGGGCCCCGCTGGCCTCGGGCGGTGGCCCGTTACGCCGTCCCGTCAAAATGGACGTCCTGGGTCCGGCGGACGACGTCGCCGACGTAGAGCCACGATACCTGCCGAAGGGTAGCCGCCTGATCGAAGTCCGTGATCGTCGAGATGCCGTCGGCCGGGACGACGATGTGATACCACCGGAGGCCCGCCGAGGCCGCCGTGTGGAGGACGCATACGTTCGACATCGTGCCGACCAGGACCAGGTGTCGGACGTTCCATACGCGAAGCATGTGGTCGAGCCAAGTCCCGTAGAAGCCGTCGTACCGGTTCTTCTGGACGATGAGGTCGTCGTCTGCCGGCTGAAGCTCTTCGACGATCTGCCAACCCCAGGAGCGATAGCGGCAGTGCTCGCCCCAGATCTTCCACTCGGGGTCGTTCTCAAAGTGCGTGTCCATCGTGTAAACGATGCGGACGCCGGAACGCCGGGCATTCTCCAGCAGGGACCGGATGGCCGGAACCGTCTGGAGGGCCGCCGGGACGACGAGTCGGCCTCCTTCTTTCACGAAGTCGTTTTGCATGTCCACGACGACGACGGCCGTTTGCCCCGCCGGCAGGTGGACGGCGTCCTTAAAGGGGATCTCGGGGACCTCGACGACTCGATCGGGGATGAACTTCATGACCGCCCTCCGGGTTAGGGCTTCTCCTTTGTAATTTTAGCCCAATGATTGAACTCCGCCGACCCGCTCCGGGCCGGTCGGGAGTCCCGGGGTTCCGCCTTACAATAGGGCAATGCGGCATTTTGAAAAAGTTCACGCATCCCTGAAATCCAGGCCCTTTCATCGTCACTCCATCACTTCTACCCTGGGTTGACCCACGGCATTCGCTCACGTCCAACAGAACGGTCAAGCGGGATACCGACTTGACGTCATAGCGGTACCCGCTCTACTATCCCGAGAGGTGCGGGAGATGGCCAAGAAGATCACCATCTACGTGGAAGAGGAACTGCACCGGCGTCTCAAGGCGGCGGCGAGCCTGCGGGGCCAGACGCTTTCGGACTTTATGCTCCAAGCGGCTCGACTCCTGCTGGAAATGCCCGATCGGAGCGAGGCGGCCGCCCAGATGGACAGGGTCCGGCAGGGTGTTGCCCTACCCACCTCCGGCGACGAACTGCGGCGCTGGCGGGAGGAGGGGCGTCTGTGAAGGGAGCGGCCGTCGCCGACGCCTCAGTGGCGCTGACGTGGCTACTGCCCGGCGAGGCCACCGACGTGGCCCTTGCCCTTCGCCAGAAGGCGGTGGACCGGCCGGCGTTGGCGCTCTTGGTTCCGCCCCTCTTCTGGTACGAAGTGGGCAACGTGCTGTGGCGGGCCATCCGGCAGGGGAGGCTGTCGAGAGAAGGGGCCGTGGCGGCTCTTCGCCCTGGAGACCCGGCGGGTGGAAGTCGAATCCTGCCTGGAGCTGGCGCTGGAACGGGGGGTTTCGATCTATGACGCCTCCGACTTGGTGTTGGCCCTGGAGGCCCAAAGGCCGTTGTGGACGCTGGACCGCACCCTGGCGATGGCCGCCAGAGCCAGGGGTGTGCCGGTGGAGCCTTAAAGTAAGGCAAGACGGCGGTACGGCAATAGGGCAATCAGGTATCGGGTACCGGCTATCTGGCACCTGGGACCTGGTGCCCGGCACCTGAGCCGGTCCGACGCCGAGGGCCGGATACCGAGCCCCGAGGACCGACCAACCCCAATCGCGACTTGCATGGTTCGGGAGCGCCGAATAAGATCTCCGTCCGGAAGGACGGTCATCATTCCGAATTACCCACGCTTTACCCTCCTGGCCAGCCGGAGGGGGTGCCCTTCCCCAGGGACCCCCTTCGGTTCCTATTTTTTCAGGGATTAGGCTGTCCGGGGGCCGATGCGGGTGGGTTCTCTCCCGATGGCGACCCCGTCGTCAGGGCGGAAGTCACGGGAGCGGGGCTTGGATCCGGACGGCCGGGCGTCCTCGGAGGTCCCCGATGGGATCGCGGGTCCTGGTAACCGGCGGGGCTGGATTCATCGGCTACCATCTGGTCCGATGGCTGGTCCGACAGGGATACGACGTCCGCGTCTTGGATAACGGCCGCACGGGACGCCTGGACCGACTCGAGGGGATACCCGAGGCTCGGTCCGTGACCCTCCTGCGGGGTGACATCACGCGGCCGGCGGATGTGGAGTCCGCCTGCGAGGGGACGGATTACGTCGTCCATCTGGCCGCCCAGGTCTCGGTCGTCGAATCGATGGACCGACCGGACGAGACGTGGGCTATCAACGTGCATGGGACGGCCTTGCTCCTGGAGGCGGCCCGGCGGTGCGGCGTGCGACGGGTCGTATTTGCCTCGTCGTGTGCCGTTTACGGCGATGGCCTCGAGCCGCCCTTCCGGGAGACTGATCCCCCGCGGCCGACCTCGCCCTACGGCCTGAGTAAGTGGATGGGAGAACGCTTGGCCGAATTCTACACCCGGGTTTTCCGTCTGCCGGTCGTGACTCTTCGCCTGTTCAACGTTTACGGACCGGGCCAGCGGGCGGACTCGCCTTACGCTTCGGTCATTCCCCGCTTCATCGCGGCCCTCCGGCAGGGGGTCCCGATGACCGTCTACGGAACGGGTGACCAGACGCGGGACTTCGTATTCGTCGAGGACGTGACCCGCATCATCGAGCGGGCGTTCCATACCTCTGAGGCCGACGGTCTGGTCATCAACGTGGGGACCGGCCGACCCACCTCGGTCAACGACCTGGCCCGGCTCTTGCAAGGACTGGCTGGCCGGTCCGTCGGGACCCGCCATGAGCCGCCCCGGCCCGGCGAGATGCTCCACGCGTGGGCCGACACGACCCGGCTCGAGTCGGTCCTGGGAGTCTCACCGGCGAACCTTACGCCCCTCCGGGAGGGTTTGGCCCGGACGTGGTCGGAAGAGCGGCGGAGTGACGAGTAACGGGTAATAAATCATTGCCGGATTGCCGAACTGCTCCATTGGACACACTGGCCGAGACACTACCGTAAAGGCCTGTCCATCGGGCTTGCTCGCCGCGCCCCAAATTCCTCAACCTTTCCTGAGGTGCCGCCATGAAGCGCTGGATGGTCAGCTTCCTCATCGGAATCGTCCTGGGGACCGCCCTGACGGCTTGGGTCGGGAGTCGGTACTGGCAGACCTATCCCGACTCGACACCGTCCGCTCCGGTGGCTCCGAGTCGCCCGATCCCCGAGCCGCAGATCGCGCTGGGGTCGCCCCAGCACCCTGCGCCGGAGGCGGCGTCCCCGGCATCTTCCCCGTCGGCCTCCGGGGACCTGCGGATGACGCCCGTCGTGATGGCCGTCCGGAAGGCGTCCCCGTCCGTGGTGAACATCAGCACGGAACAGGTCCTCCGGGCCCGGGTCCATCCCTTCGGGTCCTTCTTGGAAGACCCCTTCTTTGAACGATTCTTTCAGGATTTCTTTGAACCCTACTACCGGGAGTACCGCACGCAGAGCTTGGGTTCCGGATTCATCATTCACCCGCAGGGATTCATCGTGACGAACTATCACGTCATCGAGCGGGGGACGACGATCATCGTCCGGTTGGTCGACCGACGGGAGTTCCGGGCTCGGGTCGTCGGAACGGACGCCGAGCATGACATCGCCGTCCTGCGCGTGGAGACGCCCCAGACGTTGCCCGTAGCCGACATCGGGACTTCGGCCGACCTCATGGTCGGCGAGCCCGTGATCGCCATCGGAAACCCCTTCGGCCTTTCCCACACGGTCACGACCGGCGTGATCAGCGCCCTCCATCGTTCCGTCCGGACGCCCGAACGCGTCTACAACGACTTCATCCAGACGGACGCCCCTATCAATCCGGGCAACAGCGGGGGGCCGCTCCTGAACGTCTACGGGAAGGTCATCGGCGTCAACACGGCCATCCGGGCCGACGCTCAGGGCATCGGGTTCGCCATCCCCATCGACCTCGTCATGCGGGTCGTCCGGGACCTGGTGGCCTTCGGTCGCATTCGCCAGACCTGGTGGGGCTTCCGACTGGAGGAGAATCTGCGACCCCGGGGCCTGGTCGTCACGTACCTATACCCGGGCGGTCCGGCGGAAGCGGCGGGAATCCGTCTGCAGGACGTCATCGTGCGGGTTGAGGGCCAGCCGACCGAGATGCTGGAGGATTTCTACCGGATATGGGAAAGCCTGCCGCCGGATCGAGACGTGACGGTCGAGGTCCTCCGGGGGACGCAGACTCAGACCCTCCGGGTCCGTCTTCGAACGCTGACGGCCTCCCAGGCCGTCGATATCATCGATCGCCTAATGGGTCTGCGCGGCGTCCTGATCGACTCCCAGGTCCGACGGCGATACCGAGTCCCCCTGGAGTATGGATGGCTCTTGACGGAAGTGCGCCCCGAAAGCCCGGCGGCGGCTATCGGATTCCGAGCCGGCGACGTCGTCGTCCAGATCAACGACCAGGTCCTGAATAGCGAAGAAGCCCTCGTGCGGAGCGCCATCGGCCTCTTTCAAGTCGTCCGAGCGGCCGTCCAGGTGTATCGGGCACCCTACGTCTATTCCGTCGAGGTCCCATTGTTGGCACCGCCCGCCGGTCGGCGCCGGGCGGCCGGATAGGCGGGCCGTATGCAGGTCGTAGAGGACCACCCGGATGGAGGGCTCGCTTGCAGATCCGGATTCCCATTGGATAGCGTCGACCTTCGCTTTGAAAAAGTTCTGGGGTTCTCCCTGGGGAGGGGGTAGTGTCTCGCCCAGGGTACCCAACGGGGCAATATGGCAGTGCGGGTAACGATGGATGACTCATCACCCCGTCACTTCGTCACTCCGTTACTCCGTCACTCCGTCACTTCTATTAGAGGAGGTTGATCGATGTACAGGCAGTACCTCCTGATCGGGCTTCTGGGATGGCCCCTCCTGATAGGTGCGGCGGATGCACCCCGGGAGATTCCCGTCGTGGCCAAGAACTGGGAATACCAGCCGAATGTGATCGAACTCTGTAGCGGCGAGCGGGTTCGCCTCCTCATCGAGACTCAAGACCGGGACCACGGCTTTGAGTTCAAGGCGGCCGGCGTGAAGGTCAAGCTCCCGAAGGGGCAGGTGACCCCTGTCGAGTTTACGGCTCCGGCACCGGGGACGTATGAGTTCCGGTGCGCTTTCTACTGCGGGAAGGGTCACAGGGGCATGAAGGGCCGGGTCGTCGTGAAATCTTGTGGGGGCTGAGGGGACTCGGCGATACGGCAATACGGCGGTAGGGCAAGCCTGATGTACGCGTTTTCCGGGACCCGGGCTTGGTCTTCGGTGCTCAGTATCCGGCCCCCGGTGTCGATCCGGTACCAGGTCCCAGGTACCCGGGACGCAGTAGGGCAATCGGGCAATAAGGCAGAATGCCTGGCCTATGCTTCGAAAAACGCGCCCACGGGGTATGCGTGATGCAGGATAGAATCGGGTACCTGGGACCCGATACCCGGGACCGGCCCGACGCCGAGGACCGGGAAACGCGCCTACCGGGTTTGCTGGGAATCGAGACCGCCGTCTTCCGCATCTGCGCCGTCAAGCCGTAAATGAGACGTAGCGCATAAACCCGTTTGGCCAGGTCGATGGCCTTCTGCCGCACCTGCAGGTTCCTTATGAGTCCGCATGACGCCCCCTGGATGCTTGTCACTCGTCACCCGTCCCTCTTTCCACACTCGGCAGGGTCACGACGAATTCGGTCCCGGCCCCGAGGGTCGAGCGGACTTGAATGTCTCCGCCGTGGCGGAGGACGATGTGTTTGACGATGCTGAGGCCGAGGCCCGAGCCGGGCACGCCCATCTGGACGGCCCACCGACCTCGGAAGAATCGCTCGAAGATGCGACCCTGTTCGTCCGACGGAATGCCGGGGCCCTCGTCCCGGACGGTCAGGACGGCTCGACCGTTGGCCCGGACAAGACGGACCCACACCCGTCGGCCTTGGGGCGAGAACTTTAGGGCATTGTCGAGGAGGTTCACGCAGAGGGTCTCGACCCAGGAAGGCCACCCCCGAATGCAGACGTCGGGGGCGATGTCTGCTTCAATGGTGATCTGTTTGGAACGGTACGCCCTCTCGAGGTCTTGAACGACGCGTCGGAGGACGTCCGAGAGGGACACGACCTGGGGGAGCTCGACCGGTTCGGGTCGTTCGGCCTGATAGAGGGCCTCGACCCGTTCGACGAACTGCTGAAGGCGCTGGACCTGTCGTTCGATGATATCCACGAGCTCGGCCCTCTCAGCCGGTAAGGGCTCCTGGCGGAGGAGTTCGACGGCCTGGGCGAGGGTCGTCACGGGCGTTCGCAGGTCGTGGGTCAGTTGGGCGATGACCTCGGCCTTGTACTGGGAGAGGCGGGCCTCGACCGAGCGATTCACGATCAGGAGGGCGACCTGGAGGGGGTTCGTTTGGAGGACCCGGGCCGTGACTTCGTAGGTATTTCGGTCCTCCGAGCGGTCCCACAGCCATTGGGCGTTCTCGGGATGCCGCAGGAAGCGCTGGAGGCGTTCCTGCATGAAGGCGTCGAAGGCGGCCATCCAGTAGTAGACGGGTCCGGTCGTATCGGCGGGGGCCGGGAGGCCCAGGAGCTGTTGGGCGGCTGGATTCCAGAACGTCAGTCGGCCTTCCACGTCGACGATGAGAAAGGGCACTCCGAGGTGATGAAAGATGGCCTGCAGGGCCTGCAGGGAGTCGGCCAGTTGTTGAGCCCGGTCTTGGAGGGAACTGACCTGGTCCCGCATGGCGTGATAGAGGGAATGGAGGGTCGGGAACAGGGGACCCAACCGTCGGGGGACGGGCTGGACCTTTTGGAGGAGGTCCCGCAGGATCCAGCGGGCATAGTACCGGTACAGGAGCACGCCGAGGGCGATGCCCATGAGGAGCCACAGCCATACCGTCATGGGTCGTTCTCCCCGAGTATTCGGTATCGGGTGTCGGCTACCCAGTGAAGGGTCAGGTACCGGGTACCTGACCCTGAAGGGAAGGCCGGGATACCGGCGAGATTCCCGGTTTATGTTCCAAAAAACGCGCACACGGGGTCTGCATCCTGCATCTCATACCGGTAGTGTCTTGGCAAGTGTGTCCAATGGGGCAGTTTGGCAATCGGGCAATACGGCAGTACGGCAATTACCCGTCACTCGTCACTTCGTCACTCGGTCACTCCGTCACTTCTTAGGTACCGGAGGCCGGGCGGGACTTGGTGTTGGCGTCCGTCCCTTGTACTTTGGACCTCGCATCCATTATCCTATCATGTTTGCCTTCCGAGGTCGGGCACAATGGTAGACATTGCCCGAGTCCGACGTAAGGCGCGAGCGCAGAAGACTGCCCCTCGGTCCGAAACCGTAGCGGAGGGGTCCGTCCCGGCTGAGGCCGCAAAGCCGTTGCCGACCCCGGCGGAAACGCCCTCGGCACCTTCGTCGACGGCACGGGTCGAAGTCTCGGCGCCGCCCGTCGCCGAGCCGGTTACCCAGCCCGAACGGACGCCGCCCGAGGGTCCGCCGGCCTCGCCGGCTCAGATCCTGGCCCGCCTCCTGAAAGGTGTCCCGACGCAGGGTCGTACGCCGGTCCGGCCCTCGGCGGAGGCGACCGAACTGACGGAAGCCCTGCTGGTGTTCCCGCTGGCGGGTGAGTGGTATGCCGTCCCTCTGGCCTCGGTCCGGTATGTATGGTCCGTCCGATGGGTTCAGTCCGTCGAAGAGAAGGCGACGGCCGTGGCAGAATCCTTCGAGGTCTTCACTCGTGTCCCGGGTACCCCGCCGGAGGTTCGGGGGATCATGAGCCTTCGGGGCCGCATGGTCCTCGTCTACGACCCATATCGCCGATTGGGTCTGCCGGTGCCGGACACGACGCGTGCGTGGGTCCTGGTCTTGCAGGACGGGGACGATCGGGCCGGTCTCTTCATCGAGCGTGGGGCTTACGTCTATCGAGTCCCGCCGGAGGCTATTCTCCCGCCGCCGTTCCACCTACCGCCCGAGAAGGCGGACTTCCTGCGGGGTATCGTGCAACACGGTGACCGGGTCATCGGTGTGCTGGATTTGGACCGCTTCTTGGCACTTCCACCGTTGGAGCCGCCGAGTTTGGCGGCCATCCGGCCGTAGCTGGGCAAGGCCGTTTTTACGGCGGCCCTCGGCCCGGTCCTCGCTATCCCCGACCGCATGGATTTAGCTCTTGCTATGAGGCGGGGACTCATCGGCCCAGGAGGGCCGCGATGACGGCCAGCAGGACGGCAAAGTTCAGACCTACCAGCCAGATGAAGTATCGCGTCAGCTTCTGGTCCAGCGCCTGAATCTGGGCCGTCAGTTCTTCCCGATAGCGGTCCACCTTCTGGTCGATGGCTCGAATCTGGGCCGCCAGTTCCTCCCGATAACGCTCGACCTTCTGGTCTAGGGCCCGGATCTGGGCCGTCAGTTCTTCCCGATAGCGGTCCACCTTCTGGTCGATGGCTCGAATCTGGGCCGCCAGTTCCTCCCGGTAACGCTCGACCTTCTGGTCCAGGGCCCGGATCTCAGCCGTCAGCTCCTCCCGATAGCGGTCCACCTTCTGGTCGATGGCTCGAATCTGGGCCGTCAGTTCCTCTCGATAACGCTCCACCTTCTGGTCCAGGGCCCGGATCTCAGCCGTCAGTTCCTCCCGATAGCGGTCCACCTTCTGGTCGATGGCTCGAATCTGGGCCGTCAGTTCCTCTCGATAACGCTCCACCTTCTGGTCCAGGGCCCGGATCTCGGCCGTCAGTTTCTGGTCGACGGCCCGGATCTCAGCCGTCAGCTTCCGGTCCAGGGCCTCTATCTGGGTCGCCAGCTCCTCTCGATAGCGGTCCACCTTCTGGTCTAAGTGGAAGACCATCTCCCGAAGCTCTGTCCCCAGGCGAGACTGCTCCTCGACCCGCCCTTCCAAGTAAGCGACCCGCTCCTCCAGTGTCAGGGCCATCGCTCCCTCCAATGGGCTCCAAATTCCGTCAGAGGTAGAAAGCCTCCCCGGGCCCCATGGTACCAAAAGGACCCCGCTCGCCCAAGCGAGACGGGGGTGCGGTAGACGGCTATGGCTTGGCCAGGCCGATGACCCCACAGGCGATCCGACCACCCGCCGCACCGGCCGGCTGAGACTTATAGTCGTCGGCCTTCTCATGAATGATGAGGGCTCGACCGATCACGGACGTCGGTGACGCAGACAGCGTAAAGGCCTGGGTCGTGAAGTCCAGCCGAGCCACGCCCTGGTCGTCCGTCACCAGATTCGGCAAGTCGCCGGCGTGGTGGGTACCGACGGGGTCATCGGGATGTCCGTGCTTGCCGCTCTTGTGGGGGTCGAAGTGGGCTCCTGAGGCGTCCGGATTCCGGCAGTCGCCCCATTCGTGGACGTGGATCGCCAGGGTCGCCTTCGGTGGCAACCCCTTCACCTCCCCCGTGATGCGCACGGACTTGTCGTCCACTTGGGTCAGAGTAAAGACGCCCTCGATGTCCGGATTCGTAAAGCCCCGTACGATGGCGACGGCCTTAGTTCCGCTGGTCGGCGCTTGGGCACCGACCGGTAGGGTTCCCAGGGCCCAGACCATAAGTCCCAGCATAAGTTCCGGCAAAGGACGAAAGTCTCGCATCGCTTACCTCCGTATGGGAATGGTGGTATGATGCAGGATGGAGGCGGTGGCCTGCAAGATGCGCATGCCATTCGGACGACAGTCTGCTCGCCACGGCTTGCTCTTGGCCGGCTTCCTCAGCGGCTTCGTGGGTGCCTTCGAAGCCGGCCATCCCTTACCGGAGGCCCGGCACGGTCTCGGAGCCGTCCCGTCTGGCCGCTGGAGCCTGCGGGTCGTACAGGCCTGGCCAGCTCACCCGAGTTGGGTCTATGGGGTCGCTTGGTTACCCGGGAGTCGGCGGCTCGTTTCGGTCGGTGCCGACGACACTGTCCGCCTCTGGCAAAGGACCCCCAACCGGACGGTTTCCCTGATCGCCCAGTGGAATCCCGGGATGGGCTCGATGTTTGCCGTCGCCGTCTTGGACGCCGAACGCTTTGTGACGGCGGGCCGGGAGGACCGGGTCCTCTTGTGGCGGCTTCCGGCCGGTGAATGGACGGTCCTCGGTCGGCATGAAAGCGACGTCGAGGCCCTGGTCGTGATCCCGGAGGCGGGCCTTGTATTTAGCGGGGGACGGGACCGAATCGTCGCGGCCTGGACCGTCGGAGGCGGCGAGATGTCACCGGAGCGGTGGGAAGGCCACACGAGCGCTGTCGTCGGCCTGGCCGTTTCGCCGAACCGTCGCTGGCTGGCCTCTGCCGGGGAGGACGGAACGGTCATCGTCTGGTCCGTCGCCGGTGGCCGGCGGCCGGTGACGGTCTATACGGAACACAGGCGGTCGGTCCGGACTGTGGCCTTTGTGACGGATGAGGTCATTGCCTCGGGCGACATGGGCGGCATGCTCCACCTCTGGCGGCGGGACGACGGTCGGCCCCTCTGGAAGGAAACGGCTCACCAGGGATGGGTCACGCAGGTCGTGGTCTGTGCCGTCGAACCGTCGGGCCCGCTGGGGATTGTGACCGCCGGGACGGACCGGTGGGTCCGTCTCTGGGGTTGGGACGGGGAGCGGCTTACGGTTTTCGACGAACGTCGGGAACACGCCCAGCCCGTCCTGGCCCTGGCCCTCTCGGACCGGTGCGAGCTGGCCAGCGGCGGCATGGACGGTTGGATCCGGGTGTGGGAATTGGGTTCATGACCTTCATGTCGTCCAAGTTCGTAGGGATCTGTTCGAAGATGTTGAGCGATATCGGAGCAGTCACCCATGGTAAAAGTGACGGGGTGACGGAGTGACGATGAGGAGGTCGGATGCCAGGCATGGGTTCTACCGTGGAAAACTCAGAACTTTTTCAAAACATGATCAATAATAATGAAAGAGCGAGTAATAAGTCATTGACGTATTGCCCTATTGCCGAACTGCCGTACTGCTGAACTACCCTATTGAACACACGGCCAAGACACTACCTCCACTCCGTCACTTCATCGCTCCGTTACTTCGTCACTTCATCACTTCGTCACTCCATCCCTTTCCCTTAAGGTCCAAACTCTGACCGACCGATGGGCCCATTTTTGGACCCTTTCGGGACGCCCGGACGGACCCGGTCGGCGGGACGGCCGCCCCGGATTCGGCCCCGCAGGCCGAATGGTTCGTCCCTTCGGCGCTTCCCGTCGGGAGCCCGTCTCTGCGGCACGGAGGTTGTTAGTCTTAAATGAGTGACGAAGTGACAGGAAGTGACAGAGTGAAGAGGTGATATTCACGGTGGTGTTCAAGCGGTAACGGATACTCTCCCTTAAGGTTCATACGGCAGTCCGGCAAAGGGAGATGATTTACTACCCGTCACTCGTCACTTCGTTACTTCGTCACTCCATCCCTTCTTGCTCAGCCCGACTGCTGAATTTCCATGTACGGAGGTTGACCGATGCTGAAACGTAAAAAGGGCCAAGGCTTTTCCCTCATCGAGCTTCTGATCGTCGTGGCGATCATCGGCATCATCGCCGCGATCGCCATCCCGAACCTCCTGTCGGCCGTCCAGAAGGGCCGGCAGAAGCGGACGATGGGCGACATGAAGTCGCTCGGCACGGCCGTCGAGACGGTGAACACGGACTGCGCCTATTACCCGACCTTAACTGATAATGATGTGGGTGATACTGACTGTACGACGCCGTCTGGCTTGACGCTGATACTCACGAAGGGTGGCGCTTGGCTTCAAAACCCGATTATTTGTGATGGATGGCGGCGACCTATGAGATATATGTCTCCGGCTAAGGGTGATCCGGGAGATCCGGTGCCAGTAGCGGACCCCAACTGTAGTAAGGCATTCAGTGCAGGTGGAACGACAGAGGGTTCGGTCACCTATAGTATCGTGAGCGGTGGTCGGGATGGAGCCCCAATAGACTGCGGGCATGCAATGTGGGACCCGGATAACAATGCTTATGTGCCAAGTGGCACAAACTGTGGCTCCTCTCTTACGTGTGTAGGCTTCACGGACTTCGTTTGCGATATTTCCTTTGCAGGCGGCCAGTTTATCTCGTTCCCCGAGGGCATGCAGAAGGGTACATAATCGAAGAACGTCTCACCCCCGAGTGAAGTGGCTCGCCACTCCACTCTCGCGGCTTGTAGGGAGTGCGGGGAGGCGAAACCTCGCCGCACTCCTGCATCCTTACCTGATCGCGATCATTGGTATCCTTACCGCTCTGATGATGCGGGTGCTCATCTAAGCCCCGCATGCGAAGGCGGGGTTACTGAACCCTCACGGGCGGCGGGGGTAGAGTAGATAACCCCGCCCGGGTGTGGGTGCGCATGGATGCAGTATGGGTGTGCGCGGGGCCTGGATTCAGAAGGAGCAGGGGCTGTATCGGCGGAGGCTCCCAGGATGCGGAGGCCTATCCGTGGACGTATCCGCAGGGAGGGGTTCTCGCTCATCGAACTCCTCATCGTCGTGGCGATCATCGGGATCATCGCCGCCGTGGCCATCCCGAATCTCCTGTCGGCCATGCACAAGGCCCGGCAGAAGCGGACGATGAGTGACATGAAGGCGCTGGGCAGTGCCATCGAGACGGTGGGTACCGACTGCGTGGCCTACCCGCCGACGGACGGGGACTTAGGCACGGACTGTGCCACACCGGGCGGCATCATGGTCGGTCTTCAGAAGGGCGGCTGGTGGTTCCAGTCTCCCCTGATCTGTGATGGCTGGCGACGGGCACTCAATTATCGCGGGATTGGCGTGACGGGCGGGGGGATGGTCGATATCGGCGACCTTAACTGTTTGGCCGTATGGCCCAATCCCTGGGCGACCCATTACAGCCTGCGGAGCCTGGGGCGGGACGGTGTCGAAGACTGCAAGCACGCCCAGTGGGTCGTTGCCCTCAACGGATACCAGCCCGAGGGCACGTGTAAGACAGCAGGGACGTGTCAGGGATACTCCAGTTTAGACTGCGACATCATCTTCGCCGGCGGCCAGTTCATCGCCTTCCCGGAGGGGATGCAGAAATAAGAAGTAACGAGTGACGAGTAACGGGTGATGGGAACCGTGGGGACTTTAGGAGGAGGGGGCCTCCACTTGACGGATGAGCCCAATTAACATTTTTCTAATTTGGTTTATGTGAGAATCTAACTCATGGGG
>Ga0197143_1000117_pt1 | contig 89637 bp, 69 predicted proteins | sample GBS70_MetaG_FD_148603 | JGI IMG/M metagenome (GOLD analysis project Ga0197143, IMG submission 148603) | Sediment microbial communities from Great Boiling Springs, Gerlach, Nevada, United States - GBS 70_MetaG | ecosystem: Environmental > Aquatic > Thermal springs > Hot (42-90C) > Sediment...
TGGACCGTTAGGGCCTGCAGTTGCTGGTCCATCCTCTGCTGAGCTTCAGCCAAGGCCTGGACCTGCTGTTCCGTCCTCCGCTGAGCCTCGGCCAGGGCTTGAACCTGCTGAGCCAAGGCCTGGAGCTGCTGATTCGTCTGGAGTTGTACCTCAGTCAGTTTGGCTATGGTCTGCTGAAGTTCTTGGAATTCTGCCCGCGTAATCCCCTGCTGAAGTTCCGTATAGACTCGACCCATGACCTCTGCGACCCGTCGGGCCGCCTCAGGGGGCAAGACCTCTTGAAGCTCCTGAAAGATTTGAAGCGTATCGATCACGGTAAGGTACCCCTGCAAGAGTCTAACCGTCCCACCGCCATAATTTATGAAGCCGGCGCGAGAACGTCTACCGCCGGATGGACGGGACGGGTCAGGCCGCAGCCCGTTATTCCCCCATTTCCAGAGGGAGGTCCCAGTCAGCCGGGGGTGGGAGTGGACCCGTTGGGGCCAGATGGGCCATGAAATGACGCAGGACGACCGGTGCCCGGACGACCCGAAAGCCGGGCCACACCTGGGGTCGCTCGGCGATGGCCGCCAGGACCCGAACGACGTAAGCCAGGTGCTCGACCGTGTAAACCCGATGGGGGATGGCCAGCCGAACGAGCTCATGGGGCGGCCGACCGTCGTCCCCCATCAGGAGGCTCCCGATCTCGCAGGCCCGGACCCCGCCGGCGCAGTAGAGGGCGACCGTCAGGGACTGACCCGGGAACTCCTCGGTGGATACGTGCGCCATCAGACGGTCCGCCACGACGTATACGGCGTGGCCGCCGGCCGGTCGAACGACCGGGATTCCCCGCCGGTGGAGCTCGTCGACCATCCATGCGACCTGGCCGACTCGATAAGCCAGGTAAGCCTCGTCCAGGACCTCTTGCAGACCGGTGGCCATTGCCGCCAGGTCATGGCCGGCCAGGCCTCCGTAAGTCAGGAAGCCTTCGTGGAGGATGAGGTACGGGGCGACCGCCTCATAGATGTCTACATGACGGGTGGCGATGAAGCCTCCGATGGGAACGATGGCGTCCTTCTTGGCGCTCATGAGGCAGGCATCGGCATACTCGAACATCTGACGGACGATGTCCCGCAGGGGCGTGGACCGGAAGCCCGGCTCCCGTTGTTGGATGAAGTAACCGTTCTCGGCAAAACGGGCGATGTCCATCACCAGCCGGGCCCCATGCCGATGAGCCAGTTCGGCCGTCTGGCGGATATTTTCCATCGAGACGGGCTGACCGCCCAGGGCGTTGTTCGTGACGGTCAGCATGACGATAGGGACCTGGTTCGGGGTAGCCTCCCGCAAGAGGCGGGCGAGCCGGTCGAGGTCGATATTGCCCTTGAAGGGGGCTTCGGAATCGGGGTCGGCCGCCTCAGGGACCGGCAAATCCACGGGCGTCGCCCCGACGGCCCGGATGTTGGCCCGCGTCGTGTCAAAATGGGTATTCGAGGGAACGACCTGACCCGGACGGAGTAGGGCCTTAAAAAACACATGCTCGGCACCCCGACCCTGATGGACGGGCAAGACATAAGGCATCCCCGTCAAGTCTTCGACGACGGCCCGCAGGGCTTCGAAGCTCTGTGACCCAGCGTAGGCCTCGTCGCCCGTAACGAGGGCCGCCCACTGGGCATCGCTCATCGCCCCCGTGCCGCTGTCCGTCAGGAGGTCGATGAAGACGTCCCGGGACCGCAGATAAAAGACGTTCCAGTGGGCCTCAGCCATACGGGCCCAACGCTCGACCGCCGGCAGACGGCGGATCGGCTCGACCATCTTGATGCGGAAGGGGGGAACATAGGGCGGTCGCCATTCCGACATGCATGCCTCCAGCCGGCCGTTTGACCCCCGGATCGGCCTTGAGGGCTCTGTTAAGATATGGATGCAGGATGCATACCCTGTGTGCGGGTTTTTCGAAGACAGGTGCCAGGTACCGGGAACCTGGAACCCGGTACCTGGCACCTGGGACCCGGGACCCGGAACCTGGTGCCTGGCACCTTTGCACCATTCCCACATCTCCAATCTTAACAAGGCACTCGTTACCCATCATTCGTCACTTCTATTATGGGTGACCCGTGGGATACCGCCCGACGTCCTGGATCAGATTCCTACAAACTTTGACAACACGAAGCCCCCTAGTCTTTAGGAGTGGACGTTCCGCCTTTTCGGCGGGCGCTCCACCGAGGTCCCTCCCCTTCCACATTACCCCATTCTCAGAGGCAGTACAAGGGAAGGGAATCGGGGCAGAAAGTGGTCGATCATGACGCACGCCCCGTCCGGGCCTTCCCCGTCCCCCGAATCCAACCCCGGTTGCAAGCGGGACTTGGATTCGGCGCCCCACCCTCTTTGGAAAAGACTGGATGACTTGACAGGGGGGTCTAAAGGATGTATGTTATTAAGGCAGGGTCCCCCATAGTCCTCGGGGAGCCCTGGGGCGCGAGGAAGCGTCCGGTCGATGTTTTCCTGCGTGGAAAGGCTTACCTCTCTGTGTTCTTCCCTCAACGACGAGGTTCCCTCTCAGAAGCTGTCCGGAGGCCCCTTGGCTTTGCGGTGAGGGCCAGACAATAGCCTCTGCCTCTCCTTCGGAAGCAGGCTGGCGCGTCCTGTCCAGCCCATGCCTGGGCCGATGACGGCCCCCCAAGCGGGACCGAATGGCAAGTCTCTCCTTACGGCGGTAAACCCGAGACACGTGTTCTCCGGGGGTACCCGGCGTTTCCATCCCACTTGCCAGGGTGGGGCTTACACGGCTCCCTGAGGGCATGGAAGCGCTCGGTGATTCCCCCAAGGACGCGCGTGGCGGGCAAGAAGAGGGCGTAGGGCCCTTGCTTCGGGCCGACGGGGACGTCGGCCTACCGACAGGCCGGAGGCCTATGTTCCTTCCAAAGTTCAAAAGCCAAACTCTGCAATCCTATCTCCACCCCGAGGGAGGTAGTCGATGGGACGGCGTTTCCACGGACGGGCGTGGCCGTTGGTCGTCGGGCTGAGCCTCGGCGTCGCCGCCCCGGCCATGGCCCAGGAGGTCTCGGCAGAGTCATTGAAGGATGCCGTCAACTCTGCGTGGACGCTCATGGCGGCGTTCCTCGTCTTCTTCATGCAAGCCGGGTTTGCCTTTCTGGGAGCAGGGCTGATCCGCTCTAAGAACACCCTGAACTACATGACAAAGAGTTTCATGGACTTTTGCATCGGGGGCCTGGCGTACTGGGCTTTTGGCTTTGCCCTCATGTTTGGGGGTTCTCGGCTGATGCCGGGCTTGGACCACGGAAACGCCCTGATCGGTTACTCCGGATTCTTCCTCACGGGGGCCGCCGGAGACGTCCACACGCTCATGCTGTGGTTCTTCCAGATGGTCTTTGCGGCGACGGCGGCGACCATCGTCGCCGGGGCCGTCGCCGAGCGGATGAAGATCCAGGCCTACCTGGCCTACAGCTTTCTGGTCTCGGCCCTGATTTATCCCATCTACGGACACTGGGTCTGGGGCGGCGGATGGCTGGCGAACTTAAGTCAGTACCTGCCTTTCCTGGGGGAGGGTGTCGGAGTGCGGGATTTTGCCGGTTCGGGAGTCATCCATGCCGTCGGGGGACTAGTCGCTCTGGTCGGTGCGGCGATGGTCGGGCCCCGGACGGGGAAGTTCAATCCGGATGGGACGCCGAACGCCATCCCGGGCCACAACCTCGTGTACGTCGTGATGGGAACGTTCATCCTATTCTTGGGTTGGTTCGGATTCAATGCGGGTTCGACCCTAGCGGCGACGGACCTGCAGATCTCGGTCATCGCCGTGAACACGTTTCTGGCGGGGGCGGCGGGAGCCGTCGCAGGCTTGTACCTGAGCCTGATCCGGACGGGACGGGCTGATATCGTGATGGCCTGCAACGGCTCGCTGGCCGGACTGGTTGGGGTGACGGCCCCGTGCGCCTACGTGGCGCCCTGGGCGGCCGTCGTCATCGGAGCTGTGGCGGCGCTCCTGATGGCGGCCAGTCTGGAATTCGTCGAGAAGGTCCTGCGGGTCGACGACGTCGTCGGGGCCGTGTCCGTCCATGCGGCCGGCGGCCTCTGGGGTCTCCTGGCCGTCGGGATCTTTGCCGACGGAAGCTACGGCGGTGTGAAGGGCCTGATCGTCGGCGAGTGGGCGCAGTTGGTGGCTCAGCTCATTGACATCGGTGTCGTGACGGTGTGGTCCCTGAGCACGGGCTTTTTGGTCTTTTGGCTGATCCGGCGGACGATCGGCCTGCGGGTGTCCCGGGAAGAAGAATTGGCCGGCTTGGACGTACCGGAGCACGGGTCCCCGGCTTATCCTGAGGGACGTCGGCTTCCGGCGGGGGTCGTCGTCACGCCGACCTAAAAATCCAGTTCCTTACACTGGACCTCTAACCCTTTCGGAGGAGAGACTATGCCTTCCGAAGTTTGGTGGGGCATTGCCGCTTTTGGGTTTTTCTTGGTCCTGTGGGCGGTCCTGCCGAGTCGTCTGAAAAAGGACGTCTTGGCCAGGGTCCACCTGCACGGGCACCATGCAGGTGCTACGCCCTCCCCCCACACCCATGAGACCGGTCATCCCCATGAAGTCACCGTCCCGGTCCGGACGCCGACACCGCCGCGGCGGCCGAGGGTTCGTCCGCCCGACGAGGCCCAAAACGGTGCCTTCCTCGAGTCCGTGACCGGCCATCGGGGGAACGGGGGCCCCCGGTATGTCGTCCGAGGCACGTTCGACGGGTTCGCCTTTGCCTTGCCGGTGCACTGTGAACTTTATCAAGACGGAGGTCTCCTTTGCGAACGCTTCCGGGTGGAGCTTCTTGGGTTCCGTCTAACCACTCTTCGGTTGACCGACTTGCCGGAAATGGTCCTCGACGTGCTGACCGAGGTGTCCTATGGCGGACGACTGCCCCGGTTTGCCTTTCGAATGCGGACGGGTTCGACCGTCTTGTGGCCCGCCTATCCCTGGGGCCGGGCCTGGCGGGTCTTCGAGCCGGAGGGTCCGATCCTGGAGGCTGAGGACCTGGGCCGGCTGGGGCTCCGGTTGGCCGACTATCTGGGTATCCCGGCGGAGGACCTGGAAGTCTTGCGGTTGACGACCGAACTCCGGTGGGCCGCGCCCGTCGGCGTCGTTCGCTCGGTGGCGGACGAGCGCCTACGCGTGCCCATCTACATGGAGGACGGCATGCTTCGGGCGATAGTCAACAGTCAGGACGTGGCGGTGGCCCTGGCCGGTGAGGACGCGTGGCTGACGCTCCTGGACCGGATGGAATCTGCCCTGCGGTCTTCGGACGGTCTGGTCCTGACGGGCCTGCCGGAAACCCTCTGGCAGAAAATCGCTCAGGGTCTGACGGCACAGGCCGGTGCCCTGCGGTACTACGAGGCTCGCCAGGGGCGGCTTGTCGCCATGACGATTCCCGTCTTCCGCAACGGTCGGGCCCACGTGGCGGCCTGTCCGGAGGGGGACACGGCGTATGCCCTCTATGCGGCCCCGGATTTGGCCTCCCTGCGGGGACGGGTCGCCGCGATCCTCCGGCGCCAGGGGCGGCTGACGCATCCGGACCACCTGCGATGGGCCCCGGTGGGTTTCGACGCCGGCGGTCTATCCTCCATGCTTGAGCCATGAGATTCAGACTCGGAGGGATACGATGGCACCCTGGATGATCGTTTTCGGTACATTCGCGACGGCGGCCTTGGTGGGACTGTGGGCCTGGCGATACACGAAGGCCGGTCCCAACGAGGTCCTGATCATCTCCGGACGGCGGCGACGGGTCCGGGGTCCGGATGGTCAGGTCCGGACGGTCGGCTACCGCCTCGTCCGGGGCGGGACCTTCGTGTGGCCCATCATCGAGCGGGTCCAGCGGCTGTCGCTGGAACTGTTGACCCTGGAGGTCCAGACGGCCGACGCTTACACGGCCCACGGGGTCCGGCTGATGGTAGACGGCGTCGCCCAGGTGAAGGTCAAGGGCGACGAGACCTCTATTGGGATAGCGGCCGAGCAGTTTCTGTCCAAGTCCAAGGACGACATCCGGCGGGTCGCTCTGCAGGTCCTCGAGGGTCACCTGCGGGCTGTCCTGGGGACGATGGACGTCGAGGACGTGTACCTGCGGCGGGCCGAGCTGGCTCAACGGGTAAAAGAAGCGGCCCGTCAGGACCTGGCCCAGATGGGCCTGGACATCATCTCCCTGACAATCCGGCACATCGCCGACGAGCATGGGTACCTGGAAGCCCTCGGCCGGCCCCGGATCGCCCAGGTCAAGCAGTTGGCGGCCATCGCCGAGGCCGAGGCGGACCGGGTCGCCCGTATCGCCCGCCTGGAGGCGGACAAGGCCGTCGAGGCGGCCCGGCGGGAGGTCGAGGCCCAGCGGGCGGAGGCCGACCTGAGCTATGAACTCCACCGGCATCGGGTCGCCCAGGCCGTCAAGCGGGAGGAAATCGCCGTCCAATTGGTCGAGAAAGAGCTCCTGACGGAAGTCGAGGCGAAGGAGATCATGCGGAAGGCTAAGGAGCTGACGGCGACGGTCGAGCTTCCGGCCGAGGCCGAGAAGAAGCGCATCATGGCCCTGGCCGAGGCCGAGCGGTACCGTCTGGAGGCGGAGGCCGAGGGTCGAGCCGAGCAGATTCGGGCTATGGGTCAAGCCGAGGCCGAGGCCCTGCGGGCCAAAGGCGTGGCCGAGGCGGAGGCGATGCATAAGAAGGCCGGTGCCTGGCGGGAATACAACGAGGCGGCCGTCACCCAGATGGTCATCGAGGTCCTGCCCCGTCTGGCGGGAGCCATCGCCGAGCCCCTGGCCAAGGTCGACAAGATCGTCCTGGTCGGCGGCAACGGCGACGGGGCCGGTGCCAGCCGCATCACAGCCGACGTCACTCGGGTCATCGCCCAGCTCCCGACGGTCATCGAGACCCTGACCGGCCTGAAGCTCCAACAGTTGATCGAGCAAATCCCATCCCTGACGGGGCGCGTCCCGGTCGGTTCGACGTCTGGAGCCTCGCCCGATAAAGGAGGCGTGTCATGATCACGCGGGAAGGACGGGAGGCCGTCCGCACGGGGATAGGAGTCCGGGCCCTCACGAAGCCTCGAGAGGTCATCGCCTTTGCCCGGGAACAGGGGCTGGCTATCGTAGACCTGAAGTTCGTCGACCTGCTGGGGACCTGGCAACACGTCAGCATCCCGGTCCAGGAGCTGACCGAGGACGCCTTCGAGGAGGGCATCGGATTCGACGGCTCCAGTATTCGGGGCTTCCAGCACATCCACGAGAGTGACATGATCCTCATCCCCGACCCGACGACGGCCGTCGTCGACCCCATCTGTGAGGTCCCGACCCTGAGCCTCATCTGTGACGTCTACGACCCCGTGACCCATCAGCCTTACAGTCGCGACCCCCGCTATATCGCCAAGAAGGCGGAACGCTATCTCATCCAGACGGGCATCGCCGACGTGAGTTACTGGGGACCGGAGGTCGAATTCTTCATCTTTGACAACGTCCGCTACGACCAGAACGCTTACAGCTGTTACTACTTCATCGACTCCGAGGAAGGCATCTGGAACAGCGGTCGGGACCAGGGGCGTCCGAATTTAGGCCACCGACCCCGCTGGAAGGAGGGCTACTTCCCCGTCCCGCCTGTCGACGCGCTCCAAGACCTTCGGTCCGAGATCGTCCTGCGCCTGATCCAGGCCGGTATCGAGGTCGAGGCCCATCACCACGAGGTCGCCACGGCGGGCCAGTGCGAGATCGACATCCGGTACGACTCCTTGACCCGACAGGCCGACCGCGTCCTGATGTACAAGTACATCGTGAAAAATGTGGCCCGGGCCTATGGCCGCACGGCGACCTTCATGCCGAAACCCCTCTTTGGAGACAACGGTTCGGGGATGCACACGCACCAGAGCCTCTGGAAGGGTGGACGGAACCTGTTTTACGACGAGCGGGGCTATGCCGGCCTTTCCGAACTGGCCCTGTACTACATCGGCGGCCTCCTGTACCACTCGCCGGCCCTGATGGCCTTCTGTGCACCGACGACGAACTCCTACCGGCGCCTGGTCCCCGGCTATGAGGCTCCCGTCAATCTCGTTTACTCCAAGCGGAACCGGAGCGCGGCCATTCGCATCCCCATGATCTCGGCGTCGCCCAAGGCCAAACGCCTCGAGTACCGCTGTCCGGACCCGACGGCGAATCCCTACCTGGCCTTCGCGGCCATGCTGATGGCCGGTCTCGACGGCATCCGCCGCCGCATCGACCCGGGGCCTCCCTTGGAAGCGGACCTCTACGAACTGCCGCCCGAGGAACTCCAGAAGATCCGTCAGGTCCCCGGCTCCCTGGAGGAGGCCCTGAAGGCCCTGGAGGCCGACCACGAATTCCTCCTACAGGGCGGCGTGTTCACTCCCGACGTCATCGAGACCTGGATCGAGTTGAAGCGCAAGCGGGAGGTCGATGCCGTTCGACTCCGTCCCCACCCCTATGAATTTTACCTATACTATGATGCATGACGCAGGAGAGGAAACGACCCGATGCCCTCCGACGAGCGTCTGGAGGTCTTGGGGGAGATTATCAAGGTCTTCGGGGCCGGCTTGGAGCTTAAGCCCCTCCTGAACGCCATCGCCGCGGCCGTGGCCCGATTGACGGGCGCCGACTCCTGTCTGATCTATGTGATGGACCCGGCGTCTCGGGAGCTCGTCCTGTACGGGGCGAGTTCCCCCCACCCCCGCCACATCGGTCGCATCAAGATGAAGCTCGGCGAGGGCATCACGGGCTGGGTCGCCGAGCGCCAAAGCGTCGTGGCCATCCCGGCTCGGGCTTACGAAGACGAGCGCTTCAAGTTCTTCCACAGCCTCCCGGAGGACCGCTACGAGGCCTTCTTCTCGGCACCCCTCATCGCCACCCACGGTCAGCTCCTGGGGGTCATGAACATCCAGCACGCCCAACCCCATGAGCACACCCGGGAAGAGACCGAGCTCCTGCTGGCCCTGGCCAACATGGTCGCCCGGGCTATCGAAAACGCCCGGATGTACGTGGAAGCCAAACAGCGGGCCAAGCACCTGGAGGCCCTGTTCCGACTGGCCCGGGTCGTCGACAACCACCGGGGCGTGGTCGACGAGGCCCTGGTCTTTATCGGCCAGATGCTGGAGGACATCCTGGGGGTCCCTACGTGTCGGATCCTCGTCTACGAACCCGAGAAACAGCGATTTCAAGGGCCCCGGGGGATCCGGGTCAAGGCGTCTCACCCCCTGTTCGAGCGCCTGATCCGGTCGCAGGGACCCTTTGTCTATGAAGACTCCGTGGGCGTCGTGCCCCTGCGGTTTGGTCGCCAGTGGGTCGGCGTCATCTTAGCCTATGCCGACGGGGGCCTGGACGATTCGACCCTGCGCCTCTTGGGTGACCTCTCCCCCCACGTGGCCGCCTTCCTGCGGACCATCCTCCTGGAGGCAGAAGTCCGTCGGGCCCGGGAAGCCCTGGAAGTCCGGAAGGTCCTCGAACGGGCCAAGTGGGTCCTCATCGAGCGACGGGGGATGACCGAGGCCGAAGCTCACCGGTGGCTCCAGCAGACGGCCATGCAGAGACGGATTCCCCTCCGTCAGGTCTGTGAGGCCGTCCTGATCGCCGAGGGCCTCTGGCAGACCGATCCGGCGTCCGCCGACGTCCCGTCCGAATGAATCTCGCCTCACCGATGCGTCCACCGGGGCGGCCGCTTCTCCTGAAAGGCCTGCACGCCCTCGGCGACGTCCGCCAGCCGCAGTAAGTCCTCGATGAAGGCCTGTTCGAGGGCCCGCACATGGGCCCAACCCGCCTCGATGGACCGACGCTTCAACAAACGCCGAGTCAGCCGCAGGGCCGACCGACTGAGATGCCTCAACTCCTCGATGAGGTCCGCCACGGCCTGACTCAGGCCCTCCGCCGGGACGACCCGCTCGACCAGGCCCCACCGGTGCCATGCCTCCGCCGGGACGGACACACCCCGCAGGATCATGGAAGCCGCCCGATGGTAGCCGACCCAGTCCGGCAAGAAGGCCAGTGCCACCGGCGGAAAGAAGGCCAGCCGGATCTCGGGAAATCCCAATTGGCTCCGGTCTGAGGCGATGACGAAGTCCGTCAGGAGGAGGACTTCCGCGGCTCCGCCCAGGGCGTAGCCGTCCACGGCGGCGACCGTGACCTGGGGGACGTGGACCCACTGCCATAGCGTCTCATGAAAAGTCCGGATCATCTCGGGGGCCCGGTCCGGGGCGTGCTCGGGGACTGACACACCGGCAGAGAACTTACCCGGCAGAGCACTCTCGAGGACGACGAATCCGATACGGTCCTGGTCCGCCTGGAGCTGACGGATGAGTTCCTGAAAGCGGACCATCAGGGCCGTGTCGATGACATTGGCCGGGGGGTGATGGAACCGAATCCGGGCAATATCGTCTTCGACGACCCATTCCAGCATCGGCCTCCCTCGCCGGGGGTCCGGGACCGGTCGGGGTAATGAGGTGTCCCGACTACTCCAGGGGCCGAATGCACTCGGGGCGGTCGACCCGGGGGTCGTTGACGAGCCGGGACACCGGGTAGGCGTCCATCTCCTCCGCCGGATACGGCTTCAACCACGCCATCAGGACTTCCGGGTCCCGGATGTCGGGGTCGAGCCAGGGCTCGAACCACTCCGGCCGCAGGATGACGGGCATCCGGTCGTGGACGGCGGCGACCAACTCGTTCGGTTCGGTCGTGATGATCGTACAGGTCGTCAGGACCTCTCCGCTGGGGGCTTGCCATCGGTCCCACAAGCCGGCGAAGGCAAAAGGCCGGTGGCCCTTCAGACGAAAGTACACGGGCGTCCGGGGCTTCCCCTCCGCCTTCTTCGGCCACTCGTAAAAGCCGTCGGCGACGACCAAGCACCGCCGCCGCAGGAAGGGGACTCGGAAGGAAGGCTTCTCCAGGAGGGTTTCGGCCCGTGCGTTGATCAGGCGGTCCCCGATCTGGGGGTCCTTGGCCCAGGCCGGAATCAGACCCCACCGGGTCCAGGTCAGGACCCGGGGGGCCTCGTTCAGGACCGTCGGGACGGGCTGAGACGGGGCGATGTTGTACCGTGGTCCGGGCCAGGCCCCGACCTGCAGACCCGGCAAAAGTTCGGCCACTTCGTCGGGCTCAGCCCTCAACGTGAATCGACCGCACATTCCGGACCCTCATGGCTTGGAATTTCCGCTCCCATGATGCATGATGCCCGATGCCCGACGCAAGGTATGCCGTCCCGCCCGCCTGCGGACTGGGGTATCCCAACCCACGGGGTCGGAATAGAGAATCCATTTGCAGGGACCCATCGGGTCGTCTAAGCAAGACAAAAAGCCTTCGACAGACGGTCCCGAACGTCTGTCATAGCCGACGCGAGGGGTTCTCATCTCTGACGAGCGGGGCTTGGGTTTAGTGACCCCGTCCTCGCGTGCGGGCATAAATACGGAACCCCGTCCGGCTGGGATCTTGTATCCTGCACCTTGCATCCTATATCCTGCATCTTTCCATTCCCTGTCCTGAGGCCTTTCCATGTCTGAGATCGAGTACGTCCGGGAGCGCTGGACGCGCCTGCAGAAACTCCGAGCCTGTGGGGTCGAGACCCTACCCTACCGGTTCGAGATCACCCACACCCTGGAGGAAATCGTCGAACTCTACGGTCCCGAACAGGACGCCGCCCGACTCCAGGCCGCCCGGGTCCGCCTGGCGGGTCGGGTCCAAAGCCTTCGGTGGCACGGCAAGACGACATTTTGCCATATCCAAAGCCGCCAGGCCCGGCTTCAACTATACGCCCGGCAGGACGTGCTGGGTCCGGAAGCTTACGAGGCCTTCACGAACCTCGATTTGGGAGATGTCGTCGGCGTCGAGGGCCATCTGTTCCGGACCCGGACGGGTGAGTTGACCCTGGCCGTTCAGCGTTGGGCTCTCTTGGCCAAGTGCTGGCTCCCCCTACCGGAGCGATGGCACGGCCTGACGGACGTCGAGGTCCGCTACCGGCGGCGTTACCTGGACCTGATCGCCAATCCCCGGGTCCGGTCCATCTTTATCCGCCGATCCCAGCTCGTCCGACTCATCCGTCAGTTTCTGGACAGCCGGGGGTTTATCGAGGTCGAAACGCCTGTCCTTCAGCCCATTTACGGCGGGGCCCTGGCCCGACCCTTTAAGACCTACCACAACGTCCTGGAGGCCGATCTCTTCCTGCGGATCGCCCCGGAGCTCTATCTCAAGCGGCTCATCGTGGGCGACCTCGAGCGGGTCTACGAGGTCGCCCGCAACTTCCGCAACGAGGGCGTCTCCACCCTGCACAACCCCGAGTTCACGATGCTGGAGCTCTACCAGGCCTATGCCGACTACAACGACATCATGCGCCTGACGGAGGAAATGATCGCCTTCCTGGCGACGGAGCTGTTGGGGAGTCCCCGAGTGACCTTCCAGGGTCAGGTGATCGACCTGACGCCGCCTTGGCGACGTCTGCCGATGCTGACCGGTCTGATGGAGGTCGGCGGCTTTACGGAAGACCAGCTCTCGGACCGGGCTTTTCTGGTCGCTCAGGCGACCGAGCTGGGTGTCCCCCGAGCGGAGGACCTTCCGTGGGGCAAGCTGATCAGTGAACTGTTTGAGCGCCTCGTCCAGCCGACGTTGATCCAGCCTACGTTCGTCACCGATTTTCCCGTCGACATCTCTCCCTTGGCCCGGAAGAAGCGAGATGACCCCCGCCTGGTCGAGCGATTCGAGTTGTTCATCGGAGGGCTCGAGTTGGGCAACGCCTTCAGTGAGCTGAACGACCCCTTTGACCAGAAACGGCGTTTTGAGGATCAACAGCGCCAGCGGGAGAAAGGCGACGCCGAGGCCCATCCCATCGATGCCGATTACATACTGGCCCTCATGTATGGCCTACCCCCCACGGGCGGTCTGGGCCTGGGGATCGACCGACTGACACTTCTCTTTTGCGACGTGACGTCCATTCGGGAGGTTATCCTCTTTCCCCTGCTCCGCTGGGTCCCCGTCGAATTGCCGATCCCACCCGAGTTGGAAGAGGTCCAGGGATGACCCAGGGCATGCTTGCCGCGTCTCTCCCCAGGATCCTCCGCCTTTGGGGGGGGTTCGGTCTGGTCGGGTGGCTTCTCGTGAGCCTCGATGCCCTGATGGCGTATACGTATCGACCGACACCGGCATGGCTCACGTGGAGTGACTGGCTGTCCCGAGCCGGTGCCGGTTAAGTCCCCCTCATCATCGGCGGTCTGGCCTTGGGAGTGGCCTGGTTTCGACGGGACAGGCGCCTCGGTCAATGGGGCACTTTCCTCATCGTCGGTGTCATCGTCGCCGGGGGCGTGACCTTTCTCCTCAAGAGCCTGATCGGGCGCCTTCGCCCTTACGCTATGGACGGGCCCGCCGAATTCCTCCTATTTCACCCCCTCACCATCGTCGGGGTCTGGCAGTCGTTTCCGTCTGGCCACGCGACCGTCATGGGCGTAGCCGTTGAGACAGTCCGCCGCATGTATCCCCACGCTCGATGGGCCCGATGGGGCACCGGCCTCATGGCCTTCGTCGTCGGTCTGGCCCGAGTGATGGGTCGGTTCCATCACCCCTCCGACGTCGTCGCCGGCTACTTTATCGGCGTATGGGTCACCCGCCGCGTCATGGACGCCTGGACTCGACGCCCTTTAGGGAGGCGGCCAGCGGTAGAGGGCCCGCCCCTTCAGGTTCCGGGTGGGTCCGACGTCGGACCCGATGCCGCCGGACAGGCCTCGGCCTCCGACTCGGGGGTCTCTATATCGACGACCGCTTCCCCCTTCAAGTAGGCGAAGACCGGATGGAGGAGCTTGCCCACGAGGCGGTGGCTGAACTGGTCCAGGAGGGCCCGCTCCTGGGGCGTCCAGTCGTACTTACGGAAAAGACGGGCTAGCTCGGCCTGCCGGTGCGCCTCCACCTGACGATGGATGGCTCGCGCCAGGTCTTCGACGTGGAGGTTTTCCAGCCACTGAGCGAACTTCACGGCCGCCGCCCGGGCCCGGGCCTGGGCCTGCTGGCAAGCCTGCTGTTTGCGGGCGACCTCCCCCTGGATCAGGGCCTTCAGGTCATCGACCGACAGGAGCCGTACGCCGGGAAGTCTCCCCAGGTCCGGTTCCACGTCCCGGGGGACCGCCAGGTCGACCCACAGGAGGGGTCGGCCAGCCCGGCGGCGGACGGCTTCGGCCAGGGCGTCCGAGGCCCACAGGTAATGGGGGGCCGCCGAGGCGGACACGATGACGTCAAAGGCCTCGACGATGGCCGGGGCCTCTTCCAGGGACCACACCATCGCCTCGACGCCCGGATAGGCCCGGGCCAGCTGGGCCCCGCGTTCGGCGTCCCGACTGCCAACGACCAGACGGGTGTAACCGGCGTCGACCAAATACTTGAGGGTCAGTCGGGCCATTTCCCCCGTCCCGAGGATGAAAACCCGGGGTTGCGCCGTCGGGGGAAACTGTTGGGTGATCACCTCGGCGACGACGGCCGGGACCGATACGTGACCGTCCTGGATCCGAGTCTCCTGCCGGATCCGATGGGCACAGTGGAGGGCCTGCTCGACGAGCCGGGATAAAACCCGTCCGACACTCCGATGCGCCTGGGCCTGGCGATAGGCCTCCTTGACCTGATGGGCGACCTGCGGCTCGCCGACCGTCGGCGAAAGGGCGCCGGCGGCGATCAAGGCCAGGCGCTCAAAGACTTCCTCAGGGGAGCGCAGACACAGGACGGGCCATCCGAGGGTCTCCTCCAGCCGACGGCGGACGTCATTCCACACGGCGGCCGAGCTGAGGCCATATAGCTCGACCCGGTAGCAGGTCTCCAGCAGAAGCCACTCCTGGGGACGAACCGACGGAGCCGTCGCCAGGAGCCAGTCTTGCTGAAGGGCGCGCAGGAAGCGGGCCGCCGCCTCCCGCCGGTCCAGAGAGAAGTGTTCATGATCAAAGAAGAAGACCCACATGAACATGACCGGTCTCTCCTATCCGCCGCTCTCGGACTTTGCCATCCCCCCACCAGGCGGAAGATTTAGGATACAGGAGGACATCGGCCACGACAAGATATGGACCTCACAAGTTCGAACATGAGTTGGGACACCGACGACTGACAGAGGGACTTCCGATGGCAAGGCGAACCTTCCCAGAATCGCAGACGGTCGTCCGGGCGACTTGAGCTTTCTTCCGTACCATTGTCTGTCCCTTTGTCCCAACTCGTGTCCGAACCTCAGATGGACCCGGTCTTACCGATGTCCTCTCGGGATGAGGAGGTCCTATTGAACTTCGTGTTGTCCAACTCGGAGAGGTCGGGCGGTACTTGAAGTGACGGAGTGATGGAGTGACGAATGACGGGTTAGGAATTACGCAGTTGAATGGAATCGGATCCAAGCCGTCCTTCGAGCCAGGTGCTCGAATCATAGCCGTAATGCCGTATTGCCGAATTGCCGTACTGCCGTAAAAGGGCTCTGCCAACGACGCAAGTCCTATTCCGTATCACTTTATGCCCCTGGAGGACCGCCGCCTCCCTGGAAAGGTGTGACCCCATCTGCCGAACGAACCCCTCCCGGGCTCCCGATGTCTATAATTCCAAAGGAGACGGTGACGCGCCCTCTATCCCTTTATCCCGTTGATCCGTGGATTCGGTGACCTCAGTCGCTTCCGCAGGGATTCCCCCGCCGGGGTCGGGTCTGTATAATCGACCCTAAGCAGGAGGGACAGTCCCATGGACGACGCAGTGCTGGTCGAGCGGATCCGGTCAGGCGACCGCTACGCCTTCAACCTGCTGGTCTGGAAATGGGAGAAGCCGATTTACAACCTGGCCCTGCGGGTCTTGGGGTCGGAGGAGGACGCGGCCGAGGTCTGCCAGGAGGTCTTCATCAAGGCCTACATGCATATCCACGAATTCCGGGGTGACGCCCGATTTTCGACCTGGTTGTATCGGATCGCTATCAACTGCTGTCACAACCACCTGCGGCGGCGTCACCGACAGCGGGAACTTCAGGTCCAGGCCCCCGACGTGGAGGGTGCCACGGCCCCCGACGCCGAAGCGGTCATCCATCAGACCCAGCTGGTCGACCGCATTCATCGGGCTCTGCAAGCGCTTCCGGAGGACCAACGGCTGGTCGTGGAGCTTCGGGTCATGCACGAACTGAGCGTAGAGGAGGTGGCCCGCATCATGGGGATTCCGGAGGGCACGGTGAAGTCCCGCCTGTATTACGCCGTGAAGCGCCTGCGGGAACTTCTCCAGCCCCTCCTTCGGGAAGGGGGGAAACACTCGGCGGAGGACTCGGAATGGCTTGCCCATGGTTAGATGAACATCCGGCCGAGGTCGTCGATGCCCTGTGGGGTCACGGGTCTCCCGACTCGTCGCTATGGGACCACATGGCCCAGTGTCCCGAGTGTGCTCGTCTGTTTGACGAGATGAATCAGTGTCTGGGCATCCTGCAGAAGGTGCCGTGGACGAACCCGCCCCGTCTGATGTATTTCCCGTCGGCGGGTCAGGATGCCCGCCGGTGGACGACATGGGCTTGGGTCGGCTTGGCCATCGTCGTCGTACTCTTGGCCGGGGGTCTCGTCGGGCAGTGGGTCGAACACCGTCAGCACCAGCGGCAACTGCAGGCGGTCGTGCAGGCCGCCCTCCAGCAACACGCGCCTCGCTATCAGATGGTCTGCACGGCGGCCATTCAGGAGGCCGTGCAGGGCCTGGAGAGGCGTTTCAACCAGCAGTATCAGACCCTCCTGAGCCGGATCGATGAGCGCTTTAATGGTTACGATACCGCCCTCCTCCAGATTCAGGGAGACATCAACACACTCCACCGCCGCCAGCAGTACCTCTTCCAGGACGTCCAGAACAAGTTCCAGTCCATTCTCCCGGCCACGTACCGTAACCAGTGACCCGACGTCTGCCGATGGACGAGACCGGTACCGGGGCTCCGACACCCGGTACCCGTGCTCGTACCCGAGAAGCCGAGGCGATTCGACCATACGGGCGTTGACCCTGACGTATCCCCTCCCCCGTCACTCCGTCACTCTGTTACTTCGTCACTCCGTTACCTCGTCACCCCGTCACTGCCCCTCTCCACCAGTGTCCTCGTCCGCCTCCGCATGAAGTCGGCGGAGCCGGTCCAGACAACTCGTCAGGTCTTCCAGGCGGTCCGCCACGTCCTGACTCTTACGATAGGCGTCCCGGAGGTGCCGGCTTAGGGTAGCGTACTCCCGGGCGACCTCCTGCAGGCTCCGGTCGAGGGTCTCCAGGAGCCCGATGATCTGCCGTGCCCGACGTTCGAGACTCAGGCCCCGGATGCCCTGGACCACGATGTGGATGTACCCCATGAGCGTGTTCGGACTTACCGGAAAGACCCGCTTCTGCTGGATCGCCCGGAGGAGTTCCCCGCCGTCGGTGCTGGCGATGATCTCGTAGTACAGGGATTCCGAGGGCACGAACATGAGGGCAAAGTCCAGCGTCCCCTCATCGGGTAGGATGTACTTCTGCTGAATGGATTCGGCATGGCGGAGGACGGCCTGGCGGAATTCCCGAGCGCACCGCTGACGCTCGGCGTCGGTGGTAGCCTGCAGGAGCCGCTGGAAACTCTCCAAGGGGAACTTGGCGTCGATGGGAAGGAGTTTGTCACCGATCCGGACGACGGCGTCCACGCGACTCCCGTTGCGGAAGCTGTACTGGAGCTGAAAGTAGGGCTGGGGTAGGACGTCTCGCAAGATGGCCTCCAGGCTGGCCTCCCCGACGAGGCGGCCCCGCTGGGGATTCTGGAGGACCTGCTGGAGGGTCTGGAGCTGGCGGTCCAGGTGGTCCAGGCGCTGAAGCTGACCCGTGACCTGACCGAGTTCCCGATGGAGACGGGTGACCAGGTCCTGATGGTGGGTCTGGTAGTGGATCAGGCTCTGGGTCAGGCTTTGATGACCGTGAAGCACGTCCTGCAAGCCGTCGTGGAGGCGCTCGATCAACTCAACCCCCCGACGGCTGGAGTCATGAAGCCGTCGGACGTACCAAAAGAGGGCCCCCACGAGGACCAGGGCCAGGCACCCGACCAGCAGGGCCACGCCGACCAGCATTCAGGCCTCGCTCTCCGGCAGGGGCGGAAAGTGGCGCTGGAACCACTCGTCTCGGTCGTACAGGACCCGCCCCTGTCGGACCAGACGGACGTAAGGCGTGTCCAGACCCTCTAATTCCGACGGCGTCTTCAGGACGGGTGATACGTAGAGGTAAAAGCCGACCGTCTCGTATACGGCCTGGAGCGTCGGCTCGAGACGCTCCATCAGGTCCATGACGGTGTCATACCGCTCCCACGGTGAAGACGGCAAATTCTCGGCGACGACCAGCAGGTCCACGTCCCGCTGGGTGTGGATGAGGCGACGGGCATAAGGACCGTATAGGATGACGGCGACGAGACGGTCTCCCCAGATTTGTTCACACTGCCGGATAAAATCCTGCAGGAGCCGCTGAAAGGCTTCATAGAAGCTCATACTTTCGTTCCAGGGCGGCCCGGCCCAGGAAGACCCCCCACGGGCCTAAGGACTCCTCGATGCGCAGAAGCTGATTGTACTTGGCCGTGCGGTCCGTCCGGCTGGGGGCGCCCGTCTTGATCTGACCGCTGTTGACCCCAACGGCCAAGTCGGCAATCCAAGTGTCCTCCGTCTCCCCCGAACGGTGGGACACGACCGTCCGGTAGCCGTGCCGGTGCGCCCACTGGACCGTCTCAAGAGTCTCAGTGACCGTCCCGACCTGATTGAGTTTGATGAGGACAGCGTTGGCCACGCCCTGCCGAATGCCCATCCGGAGCCGCCGGACGTTCGTCACAAAGAGGTCGTCCCCGACGAGCTGGACGCGGTCGCCCAGACGCGCCGTCAACTGTTGCCATCCCGTCCAATCTTCCTCAGCGAGGCCGTCCTCGATGCTCACGATGGGATACCGCCGGACCAGTTCTTCATAATACTCGACCATCTCCTGGGACGACCACCGCTGGCCCGATGAACGCCAGAGGACGTAAAACCCATCCTCGAAGAATTCAGAAGCCGCCGGGTCTAAGGCCAAGCCGACCTGGTCGCCAGGTCGGTAGCCCGCTCGCTCGATGGCCTCGACCAGGAGGTCGAGGGCCGCTTCATGATTCCGCAGGTTCGGGGCGAACCCGCCTTCGTCACCGACGTTCGTGCTCAGGCCCCGGTCCTGCAGGCAGGCCCGCAGGTGATGGAAGACCTCGACGCCCATGCGGAGCGCTTCCGAGAAGGTCGGCGCTCCGTAGGGCACGATCATGAATTCCTGAAAGTCCAGACCATTGTCGGCGTGTCGGCCCCCGTTCAGGACGTTCATCATCGGGACCGGCAGGACCCGGGCCTGGAGACCCCCGATGTAGCGGTATAGGGGCACACCCAGGGTCTCGGCCGCCGCCCGGGCGACGGCCAGCGACACGCCCAGGATGGCATTGGCCCCCAGACGGCCCTTGTTTTCCGTGCCGTCCAGCTCAAGAAGCCTCCCGTCGACGGCCCGCTGGTCCAGGACCGACATCCCGACGAGGGCTGGGGCGATCACCTCCTGGACGTGCCGAACGGCTTGAAGGACCGAACGGCCCAGGTAATAGTCTTCCCGGCCATCTCGGAGTTCGACGGCCTCCCATCGGCCCGTCGAGGCACCCGAGGGGACGGCGGCCCGGGCCGTGACGCCCCGGTCTGTCGTGACCTCGACCTCGACGGTCGGATGACCCCGAGAGTCCAGGACCTGCCGAGCGCGCACCCCTGCGATCCGAGCCATGGCCACCTCCCGGACCCCGCCTGCACGGCGAGACCAAACCTTATTGTATGCCCCCTGCCGCTTCCCCTCCAAGCCGGATGGAGTTAGCCATCCCCGGGGGAACTCTCCGGAAATGGTAGGCCATCGTCGGGACGACCTGGGCCTCCTTCCGGGCCATCGTACTTCCCCTTGTTCAAACCTCAGCGGCAACGACGGACCGGCTTGCGTCCGGTGACCCCCTTGGGGTAACTTCATCGGCATTCCCCGGCGGGAGGAAGCGTCCATGCGAGGCAAGCGATGGCTGGGGTCTATCGTCGGCACGCTCGTGATCGGGACCGTCCTGTACGTCGTCGGTCGGCGTCAGACGACCGTGCCCGTCCGACCGACTCCTCCGACGCCGGGCCTGGCCGTCCCCGTGGCGGTGGCCGACAAGTGTGCAACCTGCCACCACCGGACGACGCCGACCATCGCCGAGCAGTGGAGCCGGAGCCTGCATGCCGCTCAGGGTGTCCGCTGTAGCGACTGTCATGAGGTCCGGGCCGACTACCCGACGGCCCGGGAACATTTCGGGACGTTCGTGTCGCCCGTCGTCACGCCGGCGACCTGCGCCCGATGCCACGTCATCGAGGCTCGTCAGTACTGGCGCTCCCGGCACAGCTTGCCGGCCTGGACAGCCCTCGTCGGCTACGAGGCTCTGCCCGAACCTCTCAAGGCCCAGTTCGAGGAAATCGAAGAGGTCCGCCGGGCACCGGGGGGCGGTGAGCTCCCGACCGGCTTTGTCGGAGCCGTCCGGAACGCCCTGTATGACCTGGAGGGCCCGGCCGTCACCCAGCTCGCCTGTGAGGGATGTCATCAGATTGGCAAGCCGAATCCCGACGGTAGCGCGGGCAACTGCAACATGTGCCACTTGCGCCACGAATTCAGCCTCGAACAGGTCCGCAAGCCGGAGACCTGCAACCGTTGCCACATCGGACCCGACCATCCCCAGTGGGAAATCTACGAGGAGTCCTCCCATGGAATCCTCTACCACACGCGGGGCCACGAATGGAACTGGAGCCAGCGACCGGGCCGGCTGACCGTCCGGGACTTTCCGGCCCCGACCTGTCAGGTCTGCCACATGAGCGGCTTGGGTCCCCAGCCGACGACCCACGACGTCGGCGACCGTCTGTCCTATTTTCTGTTCGCCGAGGTCAGTACAAAGCGGCCGAACTGGCGGGAGAACCGGGAGCGGATGATCCAGGTCTGCCTGCAGTGTCACAGCCGGCCCTTCATCGAGGAGGAATACCGAAAGGCCGATGCCGTCACCGAAGCCGTCAATGCCTGGGTCCAGGAAGCCCGGGCGATCCTGGAGGGTCTGGCCCGAGACGGCCTCCTCTCGGACAAGCCCTTCAGCCACCCCATCCAGTTCGTCGCCTTTGACCTCTGGCATTACTACGGACGGACGGCCAAGTTCGGCGCTTACATGCAGGGCCCCGACTATGTCCAGTGGCACGGGATTTACCCGCTCCTGAACAAACTGGCCGAACTCCGCCACATGGCCGAGGAAATCCGGCGCTCGGCGGACCGTCCGGTCCTCCGATAGACGTAGGGATGCGCTGAGGGGACAGTGGAGATGCGGGTTGGGGCGGAAAAGTCCCGCATGAACGCGTCCCCCGGGGTCCGACTCCGCTCGTTAGTACGGGGTTATGAGTGGGGGATGCATCACCCGCTCGGGTGCTTAACCCTGCTCTGGCGAAATGGCACGCGGGTCCGGCCGTTCATGGGTCTTGAGATGAGCTCTCGCCTATTGAACGACGGAGGTCGGCGATGACTTACGAAGCGACGCTCCTGGACGTCGCCCGACTGCGGATGCCCGTCGAACGGGACCGCCTGATCTTGCTCTTCGTCGCCGTCAACTTGGTGTTCCTGACGGTCGACGTCGCTATCGCCCATTCAGTCAACGGCTTTGTACCCCGTTACGAACTGGTGCCTCTGCTGGTTCCGCCTTGGGGTATCCTGACGTCCCTGGCCCTGGCCTTTCGCCGAACCGAGCGCCCGTGGTTGTATGGCCTTCATACCTTTCTTATGGCCCTGACGGTCGCGACAGGCGTCCTGGGATTCGCCTTTCATCTCTATGCCGCCCTGGGGCCGGCCCGGCGATTGACCTGGTGGTGGTTGGCCTTCGGGGCCCCCGTCCTGGCACCCCTGTCCTACGCTGGCGTCGGCCTCGTCGGATGGGTCGCCGTGATGAACGAAACTCCCGACGGCCGCCTCCAGTTCGGCCCTTGGCTTCAACTGAACTTGCGATGGAGCAAGACGCAGGTCCTGATGGGTCTCGTGGCCCTGGGTTTCCTGGGAGCCACCCTGACGAGCTACCTGGACCATGCCCAATACGGCTACACGGCACCCGAGTGGATCCCCGTCTTTGCCGGCCTCTTGGCCTTCCTGTATACGTCGGCCGTAGTTCTGTGGCCTGACCTGGACCCGGTCGATGCCCGAGGCCTGGTGGCGACGCTCCTTGGGATGGTCGTCGTCGGCCTCCTTGGCCTGGCCTTTCACCTGAGCCGAGACCTGGCCGATACGGGCCAGCTGACCCTTGAGCGGCTCCGCTCTTGGGCGCCTATCCTGGCACCGCTCCTATTTACGGACCTGGGCCTGCTCGGCCTGGTGAGCGTCCTCCGGCCTGCCTCGGCGAGGGCATGACGGGTCGAAATTTCCGATGCAAGCATCCGGGGACCCGATGCCCGGTACCCGATCGGGTCCGACGCCGAGGACCGAAGGGATGCAACACCGGGAGCTGGACGTCGGCTTTTTCTGGTCAGCCCTGGCCCTGGCGACCCTCGGGGGCTTTGCCCTCGGGGCCTTCCTGACGTGGCGGATGGCCTGGAGCCAGAACCTGCCGCCGGACCTGGCCGTCTGGATTCAGGTCCACGGACATCTCCAGATCGTCGGCTGGGCGGGCCTGTTTATCATGGGCGTCAGTCTGTTCTTTCTGCCCCGGCTGGCGGCGACGCCCCTGACGCGTCCGGCGTGGGTACCGGTCATCCTCGGCACGACCGTCGGTGGCCTCGTCCTGGAGGCCCTCGCCCGCCTCGTCGGGCCCCGGTTCATGTCTGTATCCGCCACCGTCGTCCTCGGCCTCCAGGCGCTCGGGGCAGGCCTGACGGCTTTTGGTATCCTCAGCTACGGGTTCGTCTTGGTCGAGACGTTCTGGCCGAAGCGTCGGAAGCAGGACGGGGCTATCCGGCCCGTCGAACCCTTCCTGGCCCTAATGTTCGTCGGCTGGGGGACTTATGCCGTCACTCATGCCCTCTTAGCTCTGGCGGCGGCTCGCGAGGGGATGACGCTTTTCCCCCTCGCCTGGCACCGATGGGCCGTCGAGGCCTTTATGGCCCTGACCCTGTTCCCCGTGGCCTACGCCTTTTCGGTTCGGACATTCCCTTTATATCTCCAGACGCCCCTGCCCGGGCCCGGTCTTCGCCGATGGGGATGGGGGTACGCTGGAGTCACGGCAGCCGGTCTCTTGGCGTCCATGCCGGTCTTCACGGAGCGGGACGGCTCCCGGTGGGTCCTCCTGACCGAGGCCCTCCGCCTAGCCTGGGATGGGGTCGTCCTGGGGCTCGTTTGGGACCTCAACCTCTTTGTGCAGACCCGCCCAGCGTGGCTCCCGCCGGACGCCCCCCGCTCGCCCCACCCCCGGACGGGCCAGCCGCCTCGACGGGGGTACTCGGATTACGGAGAGTTTGGCCGATTCGAGATACTTCTATACTCGGCTTACGCCTGGCTGACAGCGGCGGTCGTCTTGGATGCTGTCGGGATTGGACTGGGCTGGCTGGGCCGACGGGTCCCCTACGGGCGGGACCCGGTACGGCACGCCTTCCTCTTGGGTTTCATCACGCTCCTGATCCTGGGCATGGCCCAACGGATGCTTCCGGGCTTCATGCACCGGAAACGGCTGGCGCACCCAGGCTTCGTCGTTTGGACGGGTCTCCTCGGGAACCTGGCCGTCCTGGGCCGGGTCGGGCCGCTTTTGGGACCGGCGGCGCCGTGGCCCTTCGTCCGGGCCCTCCAACAGGCGGGTCTGGCCTTGTCAGGCCTCCTGGTCTTGGGGGCCGTCCTGCTTCTGGCCTGGAACCTGGTAGCGACCCGTTACTGCATGGACGGAAGGCAGGGAGGGACAGGGTGACAATAGGGATGCACGGTCTTCGGGCTCGGTATCCGGCCCCGGCTTGCAGACGCCGAGAGTCGGACGACGAGCCCGGTACCCGGCATCTGGAGCTCACCATCTGACTCGGAATCCATGCCGGATGCCCGTACGGAAATCTGATACTCGGCCCCAGGGATTTCATACCCTATCTAAGCCACGCACGCCCGTGCGGGGTTACCTCCTCCAGTCCCATTCGAGAGAACGGGATTCTATTCGTTACCGCAATCATCCCCAGGGCCGGGTACCATTTAGCGGACCGGACGGTTCGGGTAAAATAGACGTCAAGTGGCTGGCATCGTCTGAGGGCGGAGTCGGACCGATGGGCACGCTTCGGTCAAATCGAGATACCCGCTGGACCGAACGGGTCGTGACCCCCCTCCGCCTCCAAGAGGACGCGCCCTTCGACAACCTCTTGCGGCCCCGGAACCTGCGGGACTTCATCGGCCAGGCCAAGCTGAAGGAGAAGTTCGAAATTTACATCCAGGCCGCCAAGGCTCGGGGCGAGTCGTTAGACCACGTCCTCCTGTACGGTCCGCCGGGTTTAGGCAAAACGACTCTGGCGAACATCCTGGCCCACGAAATGGGCGTCCAGATCAAGATCACGTCCGGTCCGGCCATCGAACGGCCCGGTGACCTTGTGGCCATCCTGACGAACCTGGAGCCCGGCGACATTCTGTTCATCGACGAGATCCATCGCCTGCACCCGGCCTGTGAGGAGGTCCTCTACCCGGCCCTGGAGGATTTCCGGGTGGATATCGTCCTGACCCAGGGTCCCAACGCCCGGACGATTCGCCTGCAACTCCCCCGTTTCACGCTCGTCGGGGCGACGACCCGAATCGGCCTCTTGACGCCGCCCCTCCGGGCCCGTTTTGGCATCATCCACCGCCTGGATTACTACACGGCCGAGGAACTCCGCACGATCCTCCTGCGGTCGGCCCAGATCCTTCAGGTCCGCCTGGACGCGGACGCCGCTTACGAGATCGCCCGGCGGTCCCGGGGGACGCCCCGGATCGCCAACCGTCTGCTCCGGCGGGTCCGAGACTTTGCTCAGGTCCGGGCCGATGGCGTCATCACCCTCGACGTGGCCCTTAAGGCCCTGGACCTCTTTGAGGTCGACGCCTACGGGTTCGACGACGTGGACCGAAAGCTCATGCTGACGCTCATCGAGAAGTTCGACGGCGGTCCCGTCGGCCTCAACACCCTGGCGGCGGCCATCTCGGAGGACAAGCAGACCATCGAGGAGATCTACGAGCCGTATCTGATGCAGATCGGCTTCCTGAAGCGGACTCCCCGGGGCCGGGTCGCCACACCCCAGGCCTTTCGGTACTTTGGTTACACGCCCCGGGGACTGGCCGCCCGTCAGCCGGGCCTGATCTCCTGAGTCGAAGGCAATGGGGCAGTAGGGCAATAGGGCAGTAAGGCAATGGTTCGGGTGCGGAAGCCCGTGAACTCGCCATAAGAAATGGCTACAGGACTTCCTTTCGTGCCCCACATTTCCTTTTTCGTTCGCTGTATGCTGGTCTCCCTCCTGATCGGAGGGCTGGGGACGACCCCCGCATCGGCCCAGGCATTTATCTTTCGGACCGGCGTCGGCACCGTCCATCCTCAGGACCTTCCACCGACGTGGGGGGCAGTCCTGGAACTGTATTATTATCCGGCTCCTCATTGGGGTCTCGGGTCTGACGTCGGCTTCTGGTGGCAGGTCGAAACCCGCTGTGAGTGGATACCCTCCGCTTCCCGGCCCTTTTGCGAGGACGTCCGATTTCAGGACGTGACGGTCTCGCTGAACTTTGTCGTCGAAGCGACGGTCCACCGGGGGGTCCGACTGTTTGCCGGAAGCGGCTTCGGTTCTCATGCCCTGGAGGCCCAGTCCGATTCCCTGCGGTTTGGCTTTGGGGATAGCCGTATCGGCGGGAGCGAAATCCGTATCGGCTTTCAAGCCTTTGCGGGCGTGGACCTGCCGATCTCGAAACGGTGGGGCTTCTTCCTCCTCGGTCGCTACGATGGCGTGGCCGACGTCGCTCAGTGGAAGGCTTACGGTGGCCTGCGCCTTCGATTTCACGGAGGACCCGGCCGGGGGCCACGCGGTCCCCTCCCGCCGCCCGAGCCCGAGCCGTAGTCGAGCCCGGAGCGCATAGAATGTCGTCAGTTGCCGCCTCCGTCGCTGAAAGCCGGGAGGTCGGGATGGAGGCCCGGTGGGCTCTCATCACGGGGGCCAATTCGGGTATCGGGGAAGCCTGGGCCCACGCCCTGGCCGACCGGGGTTGGTCGCTTCTCCTGACGGCCCGGGACACGGTCCGTCTGTCCGCCCTCGTCGAAACTCTGACCCAGTCGTATCCTGGACAGACCTTCTTGGATTACTCAGTGGACCTGGCGGACCCAGAGGCCCCCCGCCGCCTGACCGAGTGGGCTGTCCAGACGGCCGGCTTTGTCGAATTCCTCATCAACAACGCCGGATTTGGCAGTTTCGGACCCTTCTATGAACTCCCCGCTGACCGGGAAGTCGAGATGGTCCGGGTCAACGTGAATGCCCTTACGGAACTGACGTACCGACTCCTGCCGCCCATGCTCGAACGGGGCCGGGGGACGATCTTGCTCGTCGGTTCGGTCGCCGGATTCCAGCCTGTGCCGTACATGGCGACCTACGCCGCGACCAAGACTTACGTGGAACGCCTGGGCCTGGCCCTGTGGTACGAGTTTCGCCGGCGCGGCGTGCGGGTCTACGTCCTGGCCCCCGGTTACACGGCGACCCGCTTTCACGAGCGGGCCCAAATGTCCCGACGGCCGCCATTTCCGGCCCCGGTCGCCACACCTGAGTCGGTCGTCGCCGATTGCCTGCGACAGATGGAACGGCGCCCGGACCGGTGCCTCATCGTGCCGGGCTGGACGAATCGAATGATGTACCGGCTTGTCCGCTGGCTCCCCCTGTCCCTGGTCGTCCGGACGGCGGGGGCGATGTATCGACCCCGAGGGCGGCGGGCCCGAGAGGGATAAGGGGTGACGGAGTGACGAAGTGACGGAGTGACGAGTAACGAGTGACGAGTAACGGGTAACGAGTAATAAATCATTGCCGTATTGCCGAATTGCCGTACTGCCGTAGGTCGATGGAACGACGACGGATCTACACACCGGACTGGACCGTCTTGGAAGAATCGGGCCGAGTCCTCTGCCGGGGGCCGGCCGTCGAACGGATGCGCCGGGTCCTCCGACTGAAGCCGGGAGATGCCCTGGAGGCCATCCCGGGGGACGGCTGGCTGTATCGCGTGCGGGTCGTGGCCTTTACGTCGAACCAGCAGGCCGTCCTGCAAGTCGAGGCGAGGGTCCGACCCCCTACGGAGCCGGTCCGCCCGGTCTACCTCGGTGTCGGATTTCTCAAACACGACCGGCTCGATGAGGTTCTCCGGCAGGCGACCGAACTGGGGGTCACGCACTTTGTCCCCTTGATCACCCTTCGGACTGTCGTCCAGCCCAAGCCGGAGCGTTGGAGTCATCGGTACCGCCGGTGGCTCCACCTGGCGGCCGAGGCTCTGGAGTCGTCGGGTCGGACCCGTCTGCCCGTCATCTTCGAGCCCATGACACCGACAGCATTTTTGGAGAAGGTGCCGCCGGACGCCGTCGTTCTCTGGCTGGTCGAGCCCCGTCACGAGCGGCCGGGCCCGCCGTTGTGGTCGTATCTCCGGGAACATCCGGCGGAGCCGGCCGGCGGCTGGGCCCTGGTCATCGGGCCCGAGGGGGGATGGGACCCCAGCGAGTTGGATGCCGTGAGGGAGGACTCCCGCATCGTGTGGACCCATCTGGGCCCCCGCACCCTTCGGACGCCGACGGGGGCCTTAGCGGCCCTGGCACTCCTGATGGAGCGGACGGTCCCGTCGGAGGCGTCCGGGGGCTGGCTGGGGTAAGAGAGTGACGAAGTGACGAGTAACGGGTAACGAGTAATGAATCATTGCCGTATTGCCGTCTTCACAGCCCGTTCAGAGCCAACGGGAGACATCGCCATAGGGTGGCTTAACGCTTGGCGACGACCCGGGCTTTGATCTTGGGCCGGCCCTGCTCGATGGTCACGTAGAACTCCAGGGGATAGTCCCCGACTCTCTGGCGGATCGCCTGGGCCTGGGCCTCGACCTGCTGGCGGAAGCGGTCTTTGTCCAACCGGATGTCCTGCCCGACCTGCCGGTAAGCCTGCACGAAATCCTGATACAGCCGATCGTAGGAGTCCTCAAGGGACGGTGTTTCGGCCGGGGCAGTCGAAACCGGTCGGGCTTCCGAGGCTTGCATCGCCTGGCGCAAGAAATGCGGGCTGTGAATGCCCATTGCCGCCAAGACGGCCCGGCGGCCTTGGGTCTCCAGGATGTGGAACCACTTGTTCCACCGCTCCCGCAGGCTGTTGAAACGATAGGCCAGATTGGAGAAGGCAAACTGCTGGGCGACCCGAAGCGTGTAGCGGGTCGGGAATTGCCGAATCCGGCGGGCGAGGTCGTCGGTCTCTTTGTCCGGCGGGTACCGCTGGTCGGGACTGCCCATGAAGAAGAGGCGCCACTTCACGTCCAATTGGGAGATGGCCTCTTCCAATTGAGCCAGGGCGGCGTCGACTTCATCCCGTCCAGTCGGTTTTACGTTCGCCATCCTCGGCCCTCGGGGGGAGGGTCCAGCTCAGTCTTTCGAATCTGGCTCGGCCAGGTAAAAGAACAAAAGGGGAAGCCACAAGCCGGCACCGTAAGGCACGGGCCGGCCCTGGATCCAGACTTCCTTCCGGGGCCAGGCCTCGATGGCCTCGTAAGCCGCCTGGAGGTCTCGGACTTCGTTCATGTCAAAGTCGGCCCAATAGGTCCGGAAGCGACTCGTCGTGACCGTCCGGACGATGCGGTCTCGCAGGACCGCCGGGACCTCCCAGGAGGCGTTCGGAGCCTCCTCATCGGAAGGCAAGGGGTGACCGAATACCAGGGTCACCCGGACGGGTCGCCGGTCCGTCTCGGGTCGGAGCAGACGCTGGATTTCCTCTTCGACCTCTGGACTCAGACGATACGTTTTCCGTGCCATTCAAACCTGTCCTCTCATAGAAGTGACGAGTGACAGGTAACAACTCATTACTGCCGTATTGCCCTATTTGGGGCCCACTTGCCGAGCCACTACCCTCGGAACCGATCCCGTTTCCACTGCGTAACTCCTATTTGAAAAGATACAAGAGATGGCCGAGGGTATGCAATACGCCAAGAGATAGAGGCTGGGCCTCGGACTGGATTCCAGGTTCGGTGTCCAACCTTCGGCCCAGACGAGAGGCAAGGAAAAGTCCGCATCTCCCCCATCCTTCCCCCCATGGTCGAGGGCCGCATCCTGACCCCCGGACTGAGCCGAGGGCCGAGCCGGAAGCGCGCTCACCCGATTGCATTCAGTAATCCCCATCCCTTATCTTGCATACTCGATGGCCGGGTCTTCAGGTGCCCGGCACTGACAATTCGGTACTCGGTGCTCGGTTCCCGATGTTTCGGCGGGGGAAGCGCCGAAAATACGCACCTACGGGCTCTCCATTCACCCGTGAGAAGTTCGGCTGTCGGGTGGATGGGGACTCCGGGTCGTAGATCTCAAATGCTTGGGGCGGAGGCTCGTCGGCCATGAAGCTGGACGTCTTGGCCTTTGCGGCGCATCCGGATGACATCGAACTGGGGGCCGGTGGGACCCTCATCCTGCTGGTTCGGCAGGGCTATCGGGTCGGCGTCGTCGATATGGCCCGGGGCGAATTCGGAAGCCGAGGTGACATGGAGACCCGCTTGCAGGAGTGCGCCGAGGCGACCCGCATCATGGGTCTAACCGTGCGGGAAAACCTGGCCCTCCCGGACGGTCACCTCCAGAATGACCGGGAGACCCAGCTCCGCATCGTCGAGATGATCCGGAAGTATCAGCCGGACATTGTCCTGACCCATCACTGGGACGCTCCTCACCCGGACCATCAAGTGACCAGTCGGGCCGTCACCGACGCCTGCTATCTTTCGGGTCTGGCCAAAATCCCCGTCGACTTACCCCGCTGGCGGCCCCGTTACGTCGTCTACCATCAGGTACCGGCCTACGTCACGCCGTCCTTCGTCGTAGACATCTCGGACGTGTGGGACCTTAAGCTTCAGGCCGTCCTGGCCTACCGGTCCCAGTTCATCGACGACCCCCAGAACCCCCAACCCGAGACGGCCCTCAGCCGACCTGACTTCCTGTGGATGCTGGAGGCTCGGGCCCGCTTCTACGGGGCTTTGATCCGGGCCCGCTACGGCGAGGCCTTCGTCCTCAAAGAGGTCATTCCCGTTCGAGACCTCGTGGCCCTGCTGGGACCGCCGGGACGGCCTCGGCCGTGACCGATAGACCGAAGGGCCAGCCTCGTATGGCCGCTCGTCGCATCTCCCGGACAAACAGCCCCGTCAGGATCCGGTTCAGCCAGGCCGGGAGCGGAGTCAGGTCCGAACGGAGTGGGTCGTGCGTCATCCGCCGGACCAACCGCCGGAGGACGGCTATCGGGAAGAGCAGGCTGTTGGCGTAGTCCACCCGCTGGGGCACCCATCCCGTCGCCATGAGCTTCCGTCGAACCTCCGCGGCCGTGTAGCGTCGCTTGTGCCCGACGGCGACGTCGTGGCCCGTCCACAGCCATCCGTAAGCGGGCAATTGCAGGAATAGCCGACCGTTGGGCCGAATGACTCGTCGGAACTCCCAAAGGGCCGCTTCGTCGTTCCAGAGGTTGCAGACTACGTCCAGGGAAAGGATGATGTCAAAGGAGGCCGACGGAAAGGGAAGGGCCTGGACGGAGGCGGCGACGAGGCGGACGTCGGTCCGACCCCGGACCCGGTCTTGGGCCCATCGAAGGGCTCCGACCTCGATGTCGATGCCGACCACGGTCCCATAGCGGGCGAAGGTCGTCAGGTGGCCTCCGGTCCCGCACCCGGCGTCCAGAATCCGACACCCCGGGGGAGCATGTCGGCGGAGCCAGACGTCCAGCAGGGCCCGCACGCCCCGGTACCACCAGTAGTCGTCCTCGAGGGCATACATGAGGCCATACTCGGCGTCGTGCATCCGCATCGCTTCCCGGGTATCCCGTTGATGCATGGGTCCACAGCCCCCCGTCGCGTCGGGTGAACGATAATACAGCAGTACGGCAATACGGCTATGGTTCAAAGGCTACCCGTTACCGGGTTCAGTGTCCGGCCTTCGGCCCTCGGCCTGGACGAGGAAAAGTCGCATCTCTCTCACCCCTCCATGGCCGAAGGCCGGATACCGAGCACTGAAGACCGAGGCCGGAGACTGAGTACCGGAAAACCCGTACACGGGGTTTGCATCCTGCATCCCACGTCTTAGAGTATACCGTATCGACCCCTCCCCGAGGGCATTTGCAGGCATGACAGACCCACGACGGACGTCGCCCCCTGACTCTAACGAAACGTCGCATCCCGAGACGATGGCCGATGCGACGGTCGTCTGGAAGGAACTCATGTACGAAGCCGGCCGGCGGAGCCGAGCCGAGGTCGAACTCTTCCTGACGACCTTCCTCAGTGCCTGCCAGGCGCAGGGATGGTCGGACCTGGAGGCCCTTCGGCGTCTGGTCGCTCTGGAGGACCCCGACCTCTACCGGGCCATCGTGACGGGCCGTCTGCCCGAGTCGTTTCCCGAGGCTTTACAGGTCGTATGGTCCGACTTCGTGCGCCGGTGGCCCGCCCGACGGGCGGTGTCGGTTTCGCGGACGGGTCCCCTCCGGGCGGGTGAGTGGGTCCTGCTGATGGATGCCAAGGGGCGACGCTACTTGACCCGTCTCGAGCCCGGTCAGAACTTCACGTTCCACCTGGGGTCGGTCCCGATGGACACCCTCATCGGGCAGACGGAAGGGACGGCCGTCCGGTCCAGCAAGGGCCATACGCTCTTGGTCTTCCGGCCGACCCTGCGGGACTACCTCCTCCAGATGCCCCGTCACGCCCAGGTCGTGTACCCCAAAGACTCGGCCATCATGGCCATGTGGGGCGACCTCTACCCGGGGGCGCGCGTGCTGGAGGCGGGCCTTGGCTCAGGCGCCCTCGCCATGGTCATCCTCCGAGCCATCGGGCCGACGGGTCGGCTCGTCTCTTACGAGATCCGGGCCGACTTCATCCGACGGGCCGTGCGGAACATCGAGCGGTGGCTGGGATATGTCCCCGAAAATCACGAGATCCATCATGAGGACATCGCCCGGGCCCAGGTCGAGCCCGGGTCGTTCGACCGGGTATTCTTGGACCTGCCGACACCGACGGACGGACTTGCCGTGGCGACAGGGGCCCTCCGGCCCGGCGGGATTTTGGTCTCCATCAGCCCGACGGTCCCCCAGGTCCAGGAGACGGTCGAGTGGCTTCGGGCCTCCAATCTATACGGCTCCATCGAGGTCCTGGAGGTCCTTGTCCGGCCTTGGAACGTCCGGGGTCCCAGTGTGCGGCCGGCCCACTTCATGGTCGCCCACACGGTCTTCATCGTCGTCGCCCGTCGGCTCCGGCCCGGCCAGACCTTCGTGGACGATGTGTACATTTAAGGCACGGCAGAACAGCCATAGGGCAGTACGGCATTAGGGCAATAGGGCGTTCGTCACCCTAGGGCTGATTGGGCTCAATGGGAACACCGCACAGAGTGGGGCAAGTAACCCGCGGGTCATGTACTACCTGATATAAGGACGGGTGAGGGGGGAGACGGTCAACTACCGTATTGCCTTACTGCCGTACTGCCGAACTGCCGTATTGCCGTACTGCCCTACTACCCTAATGCCATACCCCTACCCCGCTTTCAGGAAGACTCGGAAGAGGCGGCCGACGGCCCGGAACCAGCGGCGGAACAGACTTGACCGGCGTACGTCCTCAGGACGGACAGTGGGGACTTCGCCGGCGAGGTAAGACTGCCGACACCGCACTCGCTGGAGTTTTCCGCTGGTCGTCTTCGGGAGGGTCCCCGGCGGCACTAAGCGGATCTCCGCAATGGGGAGCCCGATGGCCCGAAGGACCTGCTCCCGGATGTCGGCCTCAATACGGGGCCACTGGCCGGGGTCCCGGACCTTCGTTTCGGCGATGACGACGATCCGCTCGGTCCCCTCGCGTTCATCCGGGACGCCAAAGACGCAGACGTTCCCCCGTCGGACGCCCTCGACGGCCTGGACGACTTGTTCGATGTCCTGGGGGTAATAGTTCCGGCCCCCCCGAATGATGAGTTCCTTCTGGCGCCCCGTCACGTAGAGATAACCGTCGGCCATGTAGCCCAGGTCTCCCGTGTCGAGCCAACCGTCCCGGAGGACCTCGGCCGTCGCCTGGGGATTTCGATAGTAGCCGGCCATGACCGATGGGCTCCGCACGAGGATCCGACCCTCGTGACGCTCCGGGAGGGGACGCCCCGCCTCGTCGGCAATGCATACCTCAGTATCCGGAATCGGGACCCCGCAGGCGACCCACACCATGGCCGGGGCGCCCGCCGGGTCCGCCGGTATGGCTCGCCGTTCGGTCTCGAAGACCTGTCGGTCGACTCGGTCCACGCGCAAGCCCTCGCCGATGGGGGCCATCGTGACGGCCAGGGTGTTCTCGGCCAGTCCGTAAGCGGCCGTGAAGGCCTCGGGCTGAAAGCCATAGGGTCGAAACCGTCGGATGAACGCCTCGACGGTGGCCGCCAGGATGGGTTCGGCCCCGCAGAAAGCGATGCGCCAAGACGTGAGGTCCAGGCCCTCCAGTTCAAAGTCCCGGAGCTTGGTCGCGCAGACGCCGTACGCAAAGTTCGGAGCGGCCGAGATCGTCGCCCGGTACCGGGCGATGGACCGAAGCCAGTAGACGGGTCGACGGACAAACTCGAGGGGCGAAAACACATACAGGGGAAGCCCCCAGAAGAGCGTCCCCAAGACCATCCCGATGAGGCCCATGTCGTGATACAGGGGAAGCCAACTGACGGCCGCGTCGGTATCGACCAGGCCCACGTGATTCCCCATCGCCAGGATGTTGGCTACCAGGTGGCGGTGGTAGAGCTGGACACCCCGGGGTGCGGCCGTCGAGCCCGACGTGTACTGCAAGAGGGCCGTGTCGTCGGGTCCGACCTCGAGCGGCCGGGCCAGGGTCGGACCCGACCGGAGGTCCTCGACGGTCACGAAGTCGTACCGAACCGGCTCGGCGCGGAGAAAACGCAGAAAGGCCGCCAACGTGCGGTCCGTCACGATCAGGCGGGCCTGACAGTCTTGGAGGACGTGACGCACGTAGGTCCCATAGTCCTGCATGCGGTGGAGCCGGACCGGGGGATAGACGGGGACCGGGATGCCCCGGCCGAGGAGGACGCCCCAAAGGGCCCAGAAGAAGGCGGTACCTGTCGGGAGGATGAGGACGACCGGCTCACCGTCCCGAAGTCCCCACCGGTGCCGGAAAAAGCCCGCATACCGCAGACCCCCTTCGTACAGGTCCCGATAGGACAGGACAGTTTGGGCTCGCGTGCGAGACAAAATCGTCACGGCCGGACGGTCCGGCGTAGACCGCGCCCGATAGACCAAAGCCTCGACCAACGTCGGCGCCGCCAGGGGAGGCGGCTGTAGAGACGTCATAGAAAATACCCTCTCCCTGAAGTCCCCGTGCGACGAAACGCCCCTATCAGTATTTTACCGAATCTCAACCCGACAGGCACCGTACGTCAGGCCCCGCCGTCCGGCGGACACCCCTCGGGACGCGACGCTTTCCGGCTGGAGACCGTATCTTTAACTGACTCCGTTACCCGCGGACGGAACCCGACGCTGGCCGTCAGGTCGAACGGAATCCCGCCGGGAGACGTCTGATTGGGGAAAGTCGGCGCCATGCGAGACGTAACGTTTTGCTAAAATTTGAATTGATGCAGGATGCAAACCCCCATGTGCGGGTTTTTCGAAGCATGAGACGGACATTCCGTTGGTGCCAGCTGTTACGGAACCAGTGGAAGGCAATCGGGCTATAAGGCAGTTGGGTAATAGGGCAATGATCTGGGTGCAGGATCCATGGCTTCACCGAATGAACCTATCATCCGTTGGGACGAGGCCGGGTCTCAGGTCCCGGGTACCGAGTTCGGTGTCCGGCCCTCGGCTTGCCGACGCCGAAGGCCGGATACCGAGCACCGGGGACCGCGGGTTCGTATCCTGTACCCCGTATCCAGGATGGAACCGTCGCGTTGGGGTCGGCCTTTGGCAAGGCCGAATCAGTATGATACAATGAAAGCCTCGACCTTTGGGCTCGCGAGCCGGCGACGGGCCCGTCTCCGGCTGAAAGAGGCTCGGGTCCGGTCCCCGGCAGGAAGCGCCGTTCTTTGACAAAGGACCCCCGGCCGACGGATCGGAGGAGCACCCCTGTGGCACGCTTCACTCCCTGAGCGGCCGGACCGGTCCTGACTCTCGCTCCGCCGAGACCGCTACTATTTGACAATGGTGGACTCAACTTTTTTGATTGGACTTTTGTCAACGTCAGGCCTATTATAAAAGGGAACCCCAAATCATCCGGCCGCTTCGGGCCGGAAAGGAGAATGCTCCGATGCCCACGACGGAACGCTACCGAGTCCCCGAGACGCTCCCCATCCTCCCCCTGCGGGACGCCGTCCTGTTCCCGGACCTGGTTATGCCCCTGGTCGTCGGGCGGGAAAAGTCGATCCGCCTGATCGACGACGCCCTCAAGGGGGACCATATCATCGGCGTCGTCACCCAGAAGGACGCCCAGATCGAGGACCCCACGCCGGCAGACCTCCACGAGATCGGCGTGGCCGCCCTCATCACCAAGATGATCCGTATGCAGGATGGGACCCTGCGGGTGATCGTCCAGGGCCTCACCCGCATCCGTATCCGGGAGCTTATCGCCCAGGAGCCTTACTTTAAGGCCCGGGTCCGGATCCTCTACGAGGACTATACCCCGTCGGTCGAGCTGGACGCCCTCATGGGGCAGGCCAAGGAGCTCTTCGAAAAGCTGGCCGAGATGGTTCCCCACATCTCTTCGGACCTCGTCAACGTGGTCCGAAACATCGACCATCCCGGACGTCTGGCCGACGTCATTGCCCACAGCCTGCGGTCTGTTACGACCGACGAGAAGCAGGAGATCTTGGAGCTGGTCGAGACCCGGGCGCGTCTCGAACGGATCATTTACATCCTCAAGAAAGAAATTAGTATCATCGAAGTTCGTCAAAAAATTCAGTCTGAAGTGAAAAACGAGATCGACCGGACCCAGCGGGAGTACTGGCTCCGGGAGCAGTTGAAGGCCATCCAGAAGGAGCTCGGTGAGTACGACGACCGCCAGACGGAGATCGAGGAATTTAAGGAGAAGATCGAGAATGCCAAGATGCCCGAGGAGGTCCGGAAGGTCGCCGAGAAGGAGCTCAAGCGGCTCCAGAAGATGCATCCGGCCTCGGCCGAGTACATCGTTTCCCGGACCTATCTCGAGTGGCTGACGGAACTCCCCTGGTCGGTCGAGACGGAGGACAACCTGGACGTCAAGCACGCCGCTCAAGTCCTGGACGAGGACCACTACGACCTCGAGCAGGTCAAGAAGCGGATCCTTGAGTACCTGGCCGTCCGTCAGCTCAAGAAGGACATGAAGGGGCCCATCCTGTGCTTTGTCGGCCCACCGGGCGTCGGCAAGACGTCGCTGGGTCGGTCCATCGCCCGGGCCCTGGGGCGGAAATTCATCCGCATCTCTCTGGGCGGTGTCCACGACGAGGCCGAGATCCGGGGTCACCGGCGGACGTACGTCGGGGCCCTACCGGGACGGATCATCCAGGGGATCCGGCGGGCTGGCACGCGGAATCCCGTGTTCATGCTCGACGAGATCGACAAACTGGGCGTCGACTTCCGGGGCGACCCGGCGGCGGCCCTCCTGGAAGTCCTCGACCCCGAGCAGAATTTCTCCTTTTCGGACCACTACCTGGAGGTCCCCTTTGACCTTTCGAAGGTCATGTTCATCTGCACGGCCAACGTGACGCATACGATTCCGCCGCCCCTGCTGGACCGCATGGAGGTCATCGAACTCCCCGGCTATACGGACGACGAGAAGCTCCACATCGCCCGGGGGTTCCTGATCCCGAAGCAGTTGGACAACCACGGCCTGAAGCCCGAACAACTCGAGTTCACCGACGAGGCCCTCTTGACGATCATCCACTCGTACACCCGGGAGGCGGGCGTCCGAAACCTGGAACGGCAGATCGCCAACATCGCCCGGGCCGTCGCCAAACGGATCGTCGAGGGGACTCTGGAGAAGGAAGTCGTCACGCCGGACAACGTAGCGACCTATCTGGGGCCACCCAAGTTCTTCCCCGAGTCGGCTGAACGGACGGCGAAGCCCGGTGTAGCGACGGGCCTGGCCTGGACCCCGACGGGTGGAGACATCATCTTCATCGAGGCGACCCGGATGCCCGGCAAGGGGAATCTCCTGCTGACGGGTTCGCTGGGCGACGTCATGAAGGAGTCGGCTCAGGCGGCTTTGTCGTACATCCGGTCCAAGGCGACGCAGTACGGCATCGACCCCGACGTCTTCTTGAACCATGACATCCACATCCATATCCCGTCGGGAGCTATCCCGAAGGACGGGCCGTCGGCGGGGATCACGATCTTTATTGCCCTGCTGTCTCTCCTGACCGGCAAGAACGTCCGGCCCGACGTGGCGATGACGGGCGAGATCACGCTCCGGGGTGTGGTCCTGCCCATCGGCGGCGTCAAGGAGAAGATCCTGGCCGCTAAGCGGGCGGGCATCCGCCACGTCATCTTGCCCGAACGGAACAAGGCGGACCTGGACGAGATCCCGGCCCATATCCAGGAGGGTCTCGAGTTCCACTTTGTCAAGGAGGTGGACGAGGCCGTCGCCGTCGCCATCGGGCCCCTGGAGGCGGCCGCCGGGTTCGTGATCCCTCCGAAGCCGGGCGAGATGCCGGCTCAAGAGTTTCCCAAGGAGGTCCACTGACCAGAGGGACGAGGGGACAGTCCGGCAATAGGGCAGGAGGGCAATGAGTTCCTACTCGTCACTCCTTGAGAGGTCCACCCATGCGGCTGGACAGATTTACTTATAAGGCGCAAGAGGCACTTCAAGAGGCCCAGGAACGGGCGATTCGCTACGGTCATCCCCAACTCGAGCCGGAGCACCTGGCCGAGGCCCTCGTCGAGCAGGACGGGGGCGTCGTCCCGGCCGTACTCCGGAAACTGAACGTCTCGCCCCAGCAGTTCGCCCGAGAGTTGAAGCGGGTCTTGGAAACGTTCCCCAAAGTCCAGGGCGGGACATCCGGTGTGTACGTGTCCCCGCGTCTACGGGAGGTCCTGGAGGGGGCCGAGCGGGAAGCCCAACAGATGGGCGACGCTTACGTCAGCACGGAACACCTGCTCCTGGCCATGCTGGCCCTGCGGGACGGGGCCCTCGGACGGGTCTTCGACCAGTTCCGCCTCCGTCGGGACGCCGTCTTCCGGGCCCTCCAGGATGTCCGGGGACATCAACGGGCGACGGACCCCCACGCCGAAGAGAAGTATCAGGTCCTCGAGCGGTTTACCATTGACCTAACCGAGATGGCCCGTCAGGGAAAACTCGACCCCGTCATCGGTCGGGACGAGGAGATCCGGCGGGTCATTCAGATCCTGAGCCGTCGGACGAAGAACAACCCCGTCCTCGTCGGCGAGCCGGGTGTCGGCAAGACGGCCATCGTCGAGGGCCTGGCCCAGCGGATCGTCAACGGCGACGTCCCTGAGACGCTGAAAGACCGTCGGATCCTGCAACTCGACATGGGTGCCGTCGTCGCCGGCACGAAGTATCGGGGCGAGTTTGAGGAGCGCTTCAAGGCCCTTATCCAGGAGGTCGTCCAGTCCGAAGGCCGTATCATCCTGTTTATCGATGAACTCCATACGGTCGTCGGGGCCGGGGCCGCCGAGGGAGCCATCGACGCCTCGAACATGCTGAAGCCGCCCCTCGCCCGGGGCCTGCTCCGGTGCATCGGGGCGACGACCCTGAACGAGTACCGGAAGCACATCGAGCGGGACCCCGCCCTCGAACGACGGTTCCAGCCCGTCTACGTCCGGGAGCCCTCCGTCGAGGAGACGATCGCCATCCTCCGGGGCTTGAAGGAGCGGTACGAGATCCATCACGGCGTCCGCATCAAAGACTCGGCCCTCGTCGCCGCCGCCGTCCTATCCCACCGGTATATCGCCGACCGTTTCTTGCCCGACAAGGCCATCGACCTCATCGACGAGGCGGCCGCTCAGCTCCGGATGCAGATCGACAGCCTACCCCTCCCCATCGACGAGGTCCGCCGCCGCATCATGCAACTCGAAATCGAGCGCCAAGCCCTGAAGAAGGAGACGGACCCCGACTCTCGGGAGCGCCTCCAGAAGTTAGAAGCCGAACTGGCCCAACTCCAAGAGCGCATGGACCGCCTGACGGCGAAGTGGCAGGCCGAAAAGTCCCAGATCCAAAAGATCCGGGAACTCAAGGCCCGCCTCGACGAACTCCGCTTCCTCGAACAGCAGGCCGAACGCCGGGGCGACCTGGAACGGGCCGCCCAGATCCGGTACGGCCACATCCCGGAAGTCCAGCGTCAGCTCGAAGAGGCTCAGAAGCGCCTGATGGAGGTCCAGGGTGACGACCCCCTCCTCCGGGAGGAGGTCGATGAGGAGCAGGTCGCCCTCGTCGTCTCCAAGTGGACGGGCATCCCCGTGGCCAAACTTCTGGAGAGTGAGCGGGAAAAGCTCCTCCACATGGAGGAGCGCCTCCGCCGTCGCGTCATCGGTCAGGACGAGGCCCTCGAAAAGGTCGCTAACGCCATCCGCCGGGCCCGGGCGGGCCTCCAAGACCCAAACCGCCCCATTGGGAGTTTCCTGTTTCTGGGACCGACGGGCGTCGGCAAGACCGAAACGGCCCGTGCCCTCGCCGAGTTTCTCTTTGACGACGAAAAGGCCATGATCCGCATCGACATGTCCGAGTACATGGAGAAGCACGCCGTCGCCCGTCTCATCGGGGCCCCGCCCGGCTACGTCGGCTATGAGGAAGGCGGCCAGCTGACGGAGGCCGTCCGGCGTCGGCCTTACTCGGTCATCCTATTTGACGAAGTCGAAAAGGCTCATCCCGACGTCTTCAACGTCCTCCTCCAGATTCTCGAAGACGGACGGCTGACCGATGGCAAGGGCCGGACCGTCGACTTCACGAACACCGTCATCATCATGACGTCCAACCTGGGGAGCCAGTGGCTCCTGGAGATGGGTCCCGGCCAGGAAGAGGAGATCCGGGAGCGTATCTACCAGGCCCTCCGGAGTTTCTTCCGGCCCGAGTTTCTCAATCGCATCGACGAGATCGTCATCTTCCGTCCCCTCGGGGAGGAGCAACTGCGTCAGATCGTGGACATCCAAATCGCTCGCCTCAACGACTACCTGGCCCCCCGCAAGATCGAGGTCCGCCTGACGGAGGCGGCCCGGCGAGAACTGGTCGAACTGGGCTACGACCCGGCCTTCGGAGCCCGACCCCTGCGGCGGACGATCCAGCGGTACATCCAGGACGAACTGGCCCGACGGCTCCTGGCGGGCGAGGTCCGCGAGGGCGACGTCGTCGAGGTCGACGCCACGTCCGAGGCGGGCTTCACGTTTCGGGTCATCGACCACCGGCCGGCGGCCGCCGCCTGACCCGGCCGGCGTTACGAGGTCGGTACCGCTCTTCTCAACGAACCGATGAGGCCGGCCAGCAGGCTCGCCGGTAAGGCGACCGTCAGCATGTGCACCCCGGTGAGGGCCTCCATCCCCAGCCCCCGCCACAAGAGACCCACTGCCCCGCCCATGACCATCGAGGCCAGAGCCCCCTGGGGGGTAGCCCGCCGCCAGTATAGACCTAGGACCAGCGGTCCAAAGAGGGCCACGCAATAGACGGCGGCGACCATCTCGAGCGTCCGAATGAGGCCCGGCAGGACGAGGGCGCACCCAATGGCGACCCCACCTAGGACGACCATGACGCGCCGGGACCATGCGACCTGACGGACTCCTGCGGAGCCCCACCGGACCGGCAGGTCCCGTAACACGACCGTCGCGGCCCCAAGGAGGACGCTATCACAGGTGGACATGACGACGGCCGCCAAGGCGGCCAGGATGACACCCCCCAGGACAGGGTTCAAAAGGCCCTCGATGAGAGCCGGAAGGGCCCGGGCCTGCTCGGTAGCCCCGGTCGGCTCGAGACTTGGGTACAGGCGTCGGGCCACCATGCCCGTCAGGGCGACCAGACCCCCGATAGGAACGAGCCCCAGAGCGGCGAGTCCGCAGGCCCGGCGGGCCACCCCGGGGTCCCGCGTCGCCAGCACCCGTTGGACGGTGCTCTGCATCGCAAAGTGCCAGGTCGTCGACATGATGACCCAGGCGACGACCGTACTGCCTAGGGCGAAGACGTCCCATCCGGAGACGGGCCGTCGCGTCAGGGGATTCAGCCAGGTCGGCCCCAGGGCCTCAAAGCCTCGCGCCGGGGGCGGCGGACTCAAGGCCGGCAAACCTCCGACCGACTGAAGGCCAGCGACGGTTGTGACCAGAAAGCCGATGACGATCCAGACCAACTGGATGTTGTCGGTCCAGTGGACGGCCCAGATGCCACCCCGGGCCGCATACACGACGACGACCAGACCGGCCAAGACGATGCCCATCTGGACCGACAGGCCGGTCATCTGGGCCACGACGGTCCCCAGGGCAAGGAGCTGAGCGCCTAAGAAGAGGAGCAAGCCGACCAGGGCGAGGACAGCCGCCAGGAGACCCGCTGACGAGCCATACCGCCGGGCGATGAACTCGGGCACGGTGTATACGGCCAGCCGTCGGAGGGCCGGACCTAACGTGAAGCCCAACAGGGCCAAGCCCACGCTGGCACTCCACAGGTACCAACCGGCCGACAGCCCCACGTAGTAGGCGACACCGGCCGCTCCGAGGGTCGAGCCAGCCCCGATGGCCGTCGCCACCAGGGACCCGGCCGTGACCCAGAGGCCATGCCGACGGCCGGCCAGCAAATAGTCCTCCAGGGACCGGACCTTCCGGCGGGCCGCAACTTCCCCGAGGATCAGCATCAGCAGGAGATAGGCGCCGAACACGGCCCACCGGACGACGGTCGGCTCCATGGCTCAATAGATGTAGGATGGGACGGTGTCCCCCTTTCTATCCTGCCCGTTGTGTTAAGGTAGGACGCGGGCTGGGGCTCTGCCCTCCCCTTCGAGTCTATCCTGCATCTATTTCTCAACAAAATAGGGTAGCCCTCTGTCATGCAGGCTCCCCCTGAGCCCTATCCTGTATCATGCATCCTGTATCCTGCATCCGTATAGAGTTTGGACGCTACGCCGTCATCTTCTATCGTCCCTCGGCCTCCCGGTCCGGCGGCATCGAATCGGTCGAGGCGGTCGGGGTGGCCGGCTCAGCCACCGGCAAGCGGCGTCGAATCGGATACGTCCCCCCGTCCCGGGCCAGGACAAAGGGAGTCGAGAAGAATCGCCTACACTGCCGACGGAAGGCCGGTGTCAGGGCGTCCGGATAGAAGTGCGTCAGGACGGTCAGCTCGGCTTCGGCCCATCGGGCCAGGGTCGCCGCCGATTCCGGCCACAGATGGGGCTTGGAGGGCTCCCGGTGGGCACACTCCAAAAGCAGGACCGTCGTTCGGTAAGCGAGCTGGACGAGTGTCAGGCACCAGGTCGTGTCCCCGCTGTAAGTCAGCGAAGCCCCGTCGGGAAAGTCGAGTCGGTAGGCCAGACTCCCGGCCACGTGGGCGACGGTGCCGGTCGTCAGCGTCACGCCGTCCCACAGGGAGACCCGCTCCCCGGCCTCCAGGGGGCGAATCGGGGCGAGGTCCATCGAGAGGCCCGGCGTGGCCCGAACCCAACGTTCGACCTGAAGGAGCGTCTCTCGCGAGGCCATCAGCGTCGGGCCGGGTCGTCGTCGCGGGGTGAGGGACAGGGTAAATAGAAGTGCCAGGGAGTCGAGACAGTGGTCCGGGTGCGGATGCGAAAGGAGAACGTAGTCGATACGTGAAAATCGAACGTACCGGGTAGCCGCATGCCAGGCGCCGGGCCCCAGGTCCAGCAGGAGGCCCCGACCGGCGTACTGGACGAGATGGCCGGCCGGACGTCGGCCCTTAACCGGGACGCCGGTGCCCGAGCCTAAGACGACGAGCCGCGACTCCTTATGAATCGTCGACGGGACCATCCGAGTGCCTGGTTCCGAAAAGTGACGAAGTGATGGAGTGACGGAGTGACGAGTAACGAGTGACGGGTAATGGGTAATAATTCATTGCTCTACTGCCGTATTGCCCTATTGCCGTACTGCCGAACTGCCGTATTGCCGTGAAACAGCCCCGCCAACTACGTAAGTCCGAAAGGGATTACCCGTCATTCGTCACTCCAGTTTGCATCCTGCATCTTGCATACCCCGTGTGCGGGTTTTCCGAAGACAAGCGCCTGGTATCGGGTACCTGGCACCTGGGACACGGTACCGAATCAACGCCGAGGGCCGGACACCGAGCACCGAGGACCGAGCTAAACGCGCACACCGGGTTTGCATCCTGCATTCCATTCAGTATTCACTATAGGGGACCCCGTTAGAATCTCGCCCGGGAGCCAGACTCCGGACGTCCCGGATACATACCCGCGTGGGATCGTTGGGGTCGACCTCCTGAACCCAGTCCCACGTGTTTTGGTGGGTAATGGGGTCCTTGGGGATTTCTCGGAGATAGCCCAGACGGACGAGGTCCTGCTCGTTCTGGAGACAGGCTCCCCGATGGTCGATGTAATACTGATTAATGACGTCCCGCATACGGTTCAAGTTCTCTTTCAGGACCGCCTCTTTGGTCTTTTGGACACTCCGTTGATACGCCGGCAGAGCGATCCCCACCAGGAGGCCGAGGATCGTCAGGACGACGATCAGCTCCAGGAGGGTAAAGCCGGCCTGCGGGGCAAAGCGTCGTCGACATCGCCAACGACCGCTACGCGTCACCGTCAGCCTCTCTCCGACAGGAAACTTCCCCGTCGGCTACTCTGCGACTCATAGCCGTCGTAGGGGCGGCCCACCCATCTTTCCCTCATCCCTCGTCACTCCGTCGCTACCATTCACAGTACCGACTTTTCCCGTCCAGGGCTGGACGACAGGCCGTCGTGTAGACGTCGTAAATGTGACGGCCGCACCAGCCAGGCGGTGCCTCCCCCGGCTGGGGGGGCTTCTGGTCGATGCAGAGCTTGCCCCACTCCCCTCCCCCCGTCATGGGGTCCTCGGGAATGCGACGAAGGAAGCGATGCTTACGCTCCTGAGTCCCCTGACCCGGGACCGTGGTCTTCACCGTAACCCACTCGGTCAGGGCCTCGAGGTCCTTCGGGTACTTCGTTTCGGGGTCCATCACGGGTGGCTCGACCGTGACCGTACTGCCCGGCGGTAGGCCCGGTGGGTCGACGGCCCGATGGAACTCGTCGATAGCCGTTCGAAGGATTCGCAGGGCCCGGCGGAGCTCGGCCTCCTGCTGGCGCTGAACGACGACCCGCGCCAGGGGAATGGCCAGGCCAGCCAGAATGGCTAAGATCGTCGCCGTGACGACCAACTCCAGGAGGGTCATCCCACGCCGGTTTCGCCGCCCCCGTCGGCCCATTTTGGCCCCCCATGGTCTCCGATGCAGGATACAGGATGCAAGATACAGGATGCAAACCTCGTGGGCGCGTTTTCCAGGGGTCGGGCTCAGTGTTCGGTCCTCGGCGTCGATCGGGTCCCGGGTCCCAGGTGCCAGGTACCCGACACCTGAGACCTGGCACCCGTACCGAATACGGATACCGGAAGGGAAAGCCGGGATACCGACGGGATTTCGATTTATGTTCCGAAAAACGCGCACATGAGGTATGCAAGATGCAGATGCCCGGTTCCCCGGCTCGGTCCTTGGGGCTCGGTATCCGGCTCTCGGTCATAGAGACGGCAATACGGCAGTAGGGCAATGAATTATTACCCATTACTCGTCACTCGTCACTCCGTTACTTCGTCACCCCGTCACTCACGAACTTGGACGACGCGAAGTCCAGGGGCAGGGCTTGCATCCCGGCATCCATAGCCTAAAAATAGGCGTCTGGACGGTTGCCGCCTCGGAGGTGGACGGGGATGCCCGAATTCATTACCCGGAAGTCGGAAGACTTCTCGGAGTGGTATACGGACGTCATCCTGAAGGCCGAACTGGCCGACTATGCGCCCGTCAAGGGGTGTATGGTCATCCGGCCTTACGGCTACGCCATCTGGGAGAACATCCAACGGATCTTGGACGGGTATCTCAAGGAGACGGGGCACGTCAACGCCTACTTCCCCCTGTTCATCCCTTGGTCCTTCCTGGAGAAAGAAAAGGAGCACGTCCAGGGCTTTGCCCCGGAGGTCGCCGTCGTGACGCGGGCGGGCGACCGGGAACTCGAGGAGCCCCTCGTCGTCCGGCCGACGTCCGAGACGATCATGTATGCCATGTACGCCAAGTGGATTCGGTCGTATCGGGACCTGCCGGTCCTCATCAACCAGTGGAATAACGTCGTCCGGTGGGAGCTTCGAACGCGGCTGTTTTTGCGGACGACGGAGTTCCTGTGGCAGGAGGGCCACACGGTCCATGCGACTTACGAGGAGGCGGAAGAGGAGGCCCTCCGTATCTTAGGTATTTACCGGAAGTTCATCGAGCAGGACCTGGCCATCCCCGTCATCGCCGGCGTCAAGCCCGAGTCGGAAAAGTTCGCCGGTGCCTTCCGGACCTACACGGTCGAGGCCATGATGGGCGACCGACGGGCTCTCCAGGCCGGGACGTCCCATAATCTGGGCCAAAACTTCGCCAAGGCCTTCGACGTCAAGTTCCAGGACCGGGACGGCCAGTGGAAGTATGCCTGGCAGACGTCCTGGGGCGTCTCGACCCGACTGATCGGGGCCCTCGTGATGGTCCACGGCGATGACCACGGCCTGTTTCTGCCGCCCCGGGTCGCCCCGATTCAGGTCGTCATCGTCCCCATCTGGAAGACCGATGAGGAACGACGGGAGGTCCTGGCGATCGCCCGGTCTATCGCCGAGACTCTGCGAAGCCTGCAGATCCGGGTCCACGTGGACGACCGGGATTACGAGACGGTCGGCTACAAGTTCAACGACTGGGAGCTTCGGGGGGTTCCCCTGCGGGTCGAGCTCGGACCCCGGGACCTGGCCCGGCGGCAGGCCTTGGTCGTCCCCCGGGGGGAGGCCAAGACGCCGGTCGCCCTGGACGCCCTGCCCGACCACGTGCAGGCTGAGCTTCCCCGAATTCAGCAGGCGCTCTTCCGGCGGGCCCAAGCCTTCCTGGAGGCGAATACGTTCACCCTCGACGACTATGCGGAATTCGTTCGTCACATCGAGGCCCACGGCGGCTTCTATCGGCTCCGCTGGTGCGAACGGACGCCCTGCGAGCAAAAGATTCGGGAGGAGACGAAGGCCACGATCCGGTGCCTCCCCCTGGACGCCCCCGAGGAGCCGGGTCCGTGCGTCGTCTGCGGGGCCCCGAGCCGGTACCGATACATTATCGCCCGGGCGTACTGACGGAGGCCAGGGGGGAGGCGAGGTCCATGGGGACATTTCGGTATCCCATCATCCTGTACAGTCCGGACCGCTCTCAGTCGGTAACGGTCGAGGCCCTCGTCGATACGGGGGCGACGTACACGTGGGTCCCGGCGCCGGTCCTGCAGGGTCTGGGTCACCGACCCTCCTTCCGACGCCGTCTGCGCCTGGCAGATAGGAGCGTCATCGAGCGGGAAGGGACAGAAGTCATCGTAGAGATTGACGGGGCCCGGCATACGACGATCGTCATCTTCGGAGACCCCGATTCAGAGGCCCTCCTGGGGGCCGTGACATTGGAGCAGTTCTCGCTGGCCCCCGACCCCGTCGCCCGCCGACTGGTGCCCGTCGTGGCCCTGTTGATGGCCGGATACTGAGGGTCGGGACTCAGAACTTAAGGAATGGGGGTCCGTCCGTGCGGGTCGTCGACCTGCGGAGTGACACGGTGACCCAGCCGACGCCCGAGATGCGGCGGGCGATGAGCCTCGCCGAGGTCGGCGACGACGTCTTCGGGGAGGACCCGACGGTCCGCCGGCTGGAGGAGCGGGCGGCCGAGCTCCTTGGGAAGGAGGCGGCCCTGTTCCTGCCGTCGGGGACAATGGGGAATCAGGTCGCCCTGAAGGTCTGGACCCAGCCGGGGCAAGAGGTCATCCTCGACGCCCGGGCCCACATCGTACTCTATGAGATGGCGGCTATGGCCGTCATCTCGGGCCTTCTCCCCAACCCCATTCCGACCGAGGCGGGTCATTTCGGGGCGGCGGACGTCGCGGCTCGGGTCCGGCCGCCTGTATACTACGTGCCCCGAACGGGTCTTGTGTCCGTCGAGAATACCCACAACATGGCCGGCGGGACGATCTTTCCCCAGGAACGCCTGGCCGAGGTCTATGACTTCTGCCGTTCCCAGGGAATCCCCGTGCATATGGACGGGGCCCGTATCTTCAACGCCGCCGTCGCCCAGGGCCTCCCGGTCCGGGCGATCGCCCAGTATGCCGACTCCGTGATGTTTTCCCTGTCGAAGGGTCTGGCCTGCCCGGTCGGTTCGCTCCTGTGTGGTCCCAGGGACTTCATCGAAGAAGCCCGTCGGGTCCGCAAACTCCTGGGAGGCGGCATGCGGCAGGTAGGAGTCTTGGCCGCCGCCGGCCTGGTCGCCCTGGCGACGATGGTCGAGCGCCTGGCGGAGGACCACGCTCGGGCCCGGGAACTCGCCGAAGGCCTGGCCGACCTGCCGGGACTCCGGGTCGACCCGACTCGCGTGCAGACCAACATCGTCATCGTCGAGACGACGGGGCCGGTGACGGCCGAGGCTCTATGCGAACGCCTGCGGACACAGGGGATTTGGGTCCTCCCCGTCGGCCCGAACCGAATCCGGATGGTCACGCATTATCATATTACAGCCGACGATGTTCGGTACGTCCTGGAGGGATTCCGGCGGGCCCTGGTCGGCTGATTCCGGGGCGGGAGGTATTGGACCGGCTCCGCCGGGCGGTGGAGACGGAGTCGGGGGTCTGAACCCCGCCGGGAGGGAGGTTCGAAATGGAACACGAAGGCAAGTCGGAGCTGGGCGAGAGTTCCGTCCTGGTCATCGACGACTCGGAAAGGGAACGTCGGCAGATCTTGCAGGTTCTAAAGAGGGAGGGCATCTTCTCGACCTTTTACCAGGCTTCCGACGGCCTGACGGGATTCCGCCTCCTGGTCGAAAAGCGGCCGGACCTCGTCATCTGCGACCTCGTCATGCCGGAGTGTGACGGCCTGACGTTCCTCAAGATGCGCCAGGTCCGACCCGAGGAAGACATTCGACGGATTCCCATCTTGGTCCTGACGGCCATCGATAACCTTCAGATCAAGACTCAGATGTTTGAGTTGGGGGCCCAGGACTACATCATCAAGCCCATCGACCCGGTCGAGCTGGTCGCCCGGGTCAAGGTCCACCTGAAGCTGAAGAAACTTCAGGAGCAGTTGGTCCGTCAAAACCAGCTCCTCCAACGGCTTTCGACCATCGACGGCCTGACGGGGCTGTACAACCGGCGGCATCTCCTGCGCCTGTACGAGCAGGCCTTCGCCAATGCGGTCCGCTACGAACATGACCTCAGCGTGGCCATGATCGACATCGACCACTTCAAGGCCGTCAACGACGCCCACGGGCATCTGGCAGGGGACCGGGTCCTCCAGGAATTTGCCGGATGGCTTCAGCAGTCTGTCCGGAAGGGGGACATCGTGGGCCGCTACGGCGGGGAGGAGTTCCTGGTCGTCTTGCCGCATACGCCTTTAACGGGGGCCCTGACCTTTACGGAACGGTTCCGTCAAGCCGTCGAGACCCGTGAAGTCTCGGTGGGTCCGAGTGCGTCCGTGCGGGTCACCGTCAGCGCGGGTGTCGCCTCGTGGCCGGAGGCGCCGGTCACGGAGCCGTGGGACCTCCTGCGCTTGGCCGACGCGGCCCTTTATGAGGCCAAGCAGGCGGGCCGTAACCGGGTCTGTGCCTACCGGCCAGAGGCCGACCCATCGGGGTGGCCCCAAAGGTAGTAAGGCAGTACGGCAATACGGCTCATATTGCCGTTTCCGAGAACGGAGGGGACGATGCTGGAAAACTGGATGGCCGAACTGCAAGACCGTCTCGAGGGAACCGTCACGCGGGCGACGGACCTCCTGGCGGAGGTTTCGGAAGACTTCGGTCGGATCGTAACGAAGACGCCCCGGTTCGTCGTTCAGCCTCGGTCGACGCGGGACGTGGCCGAGACGGTCCGATTCGCCGTCGAGAAGGGCCTCTCGGTCTCGGCTCGAGCGACGGGCCATTCCGAGAGCGGCCAGTCCCTGAGCGATGGCGGTATCTTATTGGACATGCGCACCCTGAATGCGGAGCTCCGGGTCGACCCGACGGCCGGCTGGTTCGAGGCCTCAGCCGGTGTCCTCTGGCGAGACGTCCTGGAGGCCCTCCGGCCCCATCGTCTTATTCCACCCGTCCTGACCAACAACCTGAACACGACGGTCGGGGGAACCTGCTCAACGGCTGGCCTCGGAGTGGCGTCCTTCCGTTACGGGACTCAGGCCGACCAGTGCCTGGCCATCGAAGTCGTCACGGGGACGGGCGACGTCGTCTGGTGTACGCCGGAGGAGAACGACGAACTGTTCTACCATGTTCTCTGCGGCCTTGGCCAGTTGGGCATCATCACCCGTATCCGGCACCGCCTGCGGCCCTGCCGTCCGATGGTCCGGACGTACTACCTCTTGTACGACGACTTAGGCCGCCTCATGGACGACCTCATCACCCTGATGAGTGCCGACTGGGTCGACTACATCGAGTCCTGGGCCTCACCGACACCGCAGGGCTTCCGGACGGTTCAGGGCCGCCGACAGCCCTTCGCCGTCTGGATGTATCCCCTCCACGTTACGGTCGAATTTGACCCCGAACGGCCCCCGGACGACGCTGACTATCTGGCGGGTTTGCACTTCTACCGACATGTCCATACGGAGGACCAGAGCGTTTACGACTTTGCCCTTCGGGTCGAACCCCTGTTTGCCCTGTGGCGACAAATGGGCTATTGGGCCAACGCCCATCCCTGGATGGAGATCATCCTCCCGTGGGCGACGGCCCGGACTTACGTCGAGACGGTCCTCCAAGACCTGCCGCCCGTCTTCCTGGGCGGCGGGCACATCCTGATCTGGCCCTCGCGGGGACGCCTCTCGAAGATGCCGATGTTCCGGGTCCCTGACAGCGACTGGGTCCTGGGATTCGGCATCCTGCCGGGGATTCCCAAGCCGGCCCTCCCGGAGGCCCTCGACCTCATCCGGCGGTTCAGCCACCTGGCCCTCCAGATGGGCGCCACCCACTATCTCTCGGGATGGGTCCCCTACGACAAGGACCAGTGGCGGCGGCACTTCGGCGACCTCTGGCCGCACGTGTGTGCCCTCAAACGCAAGTACGACCCCCACGGGGTCCTCCATCCGGGATGGATTCCTTATGAGGGATAAAGAATGGATGCGGGATACAGGATACAGGATGCATACCCCAGGGGCGTGTTTTTCGAAGCGTGAGGCAGAGATTCTGCCTTATTGCCCGATTGCCCTACTGCGTCCCGGGTACCGGGCACCTGGGACCCGGTACCGGATCGACGCCGAGGGCCGAGGACCGAACACCGAGCCTGCGGTCCCGGTACCTGGAACCTGAGACCTGCGGAGAGGTGCGCCGATGGACATCACGCATCCGTTGGTCCAAACCTTTCAGATTCAACGCCTGATCGTGACCCTGCACGTCTCCCACGTGTGGTCAGACTTCCTGATGCCCCTCCTGGATACTCTCCATGAGGCGGGCATCCGCTGTCTGCAAGTTCCGCCCCATGGACCCGACACCCTCTTGGAACGGCTCCGTCGGGACGGTGTCTGGGTCTGGGGCGTCGGACCCGTGACGACGCCGGAACAATTAGACAGTCCGTGGGTCTCGGAGGCCCACTTCGTGACGCTGGCCTATAGCCACCCGGCTTGGCCGGACTGGATGGCTCAGGAGCATCCGCCGGTCCTGTGGACCGGGGCGACGGTCTCCGAATGTGCCGAGGGCATCCGCCTGGGTGCCATCGCCGTCCGATTGTTCCCCGTCAGCGGCTGGGATGCCGTCCGATGGATTACCCAAGTCCGCAAGTACTTCCCGGCCTGGTCGCTCATCCCGGCCGGAGGCGTAAACTTCACGAATGCCCGGCGCTTCCTCGAGCTGGGCGTCCTGGCTCTGGAGGTCGACGACACCCTTCTGGAGCCGCACCTCATCCAAGAGCGGAACTGGCCCGCCCTGCATCATCACGTCCGGGAATGGCTTCGCCACATCCAGGGCTTCCAGACGATCGACTGACGTGGGGAGGAGATCCCGGTATTTATCAGCGGAGTCTAAACCGATCCCTACGGCGTATGCGCCAGACGATGCCTTTCCGTTGACAGGTTTCGGGAGATGCGGTAGGCTCTCCGGACGAAAGGACGGCTGGGGTGCTAGCCTGGCCGATGGCCCGGGGGACAGTCCCCACGATGCAAGCGGGAAAGGAAGACGATTTCCTTTACCGAATCCTCCAAGAGGGGCACTGGACACCGGAGGAAGCGGAGCGGCTTCGCGCCGATGCTGAAATCCTCCGACGGTTGATGACGCGGCTGGGGCCTCTCGTGACCCTCCTGCTCGTCACCCGTCGTCTGAACCCCCAAGCCGTCCTTCCCTATCTGGACGACCCGGAAGAGGCCGACCTCGTCCGGCGTCTTCCGGGCTCGACGCCGCCGGAGACGGTATCTTCCGGCCTGACCTCAGAAGCCGGGGGGCCGGTCCCCGCGCCGACCCGAACGCTGGGCCCAGCAGAATCGGCCGATGCCCCACCGGCCGAGCCGAACGTTTCTCAAGTCCTCCTCCCGGATCTCGACCGCTACGTGATCCTCCAGAAGGTCGCCCAGGGCGGAACGGCTACAGTCTTCAAGGCTCTCGACCCCCGCCTGAACCGGCCCGTCGCTTTGAAAGTCCTCTGGGACGAGCCAGGCGGCCAGGTCCAGCGGATCCTCCGGGAGGCTCAGGCTCAGGCAAGGGTCGAGCACGAAAATGTGTGCCGCGTGTACGAGGTCGGCGAAGCGGGGGGCCTGCACTACATCGCCATGCAGTACATCGAGGGCTTTACCCTGGACCAGGTCTCGAAGCGGTTGACCCTCGAACAGAAGGTCCGTCTCATGAAACGGGTCGCCGAGGCCCTTCATGCGGCCCACCGTCAGGGTCTCATCCACCGAGACATCAAGCCCAGCAACATCATGGTCGAGCTCACCGAGGACGGGGATTGGCATCCCTACGTCCTGGACTTCGGCCTGGCCCGGGAAATGCGGCCTTCAGAGACCACGCTGACCCACGTCATCGTCGGGACCCCCCAATACATGGCACCCGAGCAGGCCCGGGGTGAGGTCGAGCGGCTCGACCGTCGGACCGACGTCTACGGCCTCGGAGCGACTCTCTACGAACTCCTGGTCGGGCGGCCGCCCTTTGAGGGGACGACGCCCGTCGAAGTCCTCATGCGGGTCCTGTCCGAGGAGCCGGTCCCGCCCCGGAAGCTCGACCCCTCCATTCCCGTCGACCTGGAGACGATCGTCCTGAAGTGTCTCGAGAAGGAGCCCCACCGGCGGTACGAGTCGGCCCGAGCGCTGGCCGACGACCTGGGGCGGTACCTGGACGGTGAGCCTATTCTCGCCCGGCCGGCGGGATGGCCGTACCGCCTCTGGAGGTGGGCCCGCAAGCATAAGACCCTTCTGACGTCCGCCGGGGCCCTTCTCCTTGTGGCGGTCGCCCTCCTCGCCCTGAACGTCCGCACGCAACTCCGGGCCCGTCGTCAGGCCGCCCTGGCCCAGCGTCTGGGTCAGACCGTGCAGGCCGTCGAAAACCTCATGCAAATGGCCTTCCTCCTGCCGCCCCACGACGTCCGGCGGGAGAAAGCCCTCGTCGCCGAACGGATTCGGGAAATCGAGGCCTATCTCCGGGAGCGTGACCCCCTCCTTCGAGGGCCGGCCGCCTATGCCCTGGGACGGGCGTATCTGGCCCTCCCGGACTACGACCGGGCCCGGTCGTTCCTCCAGACGGCCTGGGACGCCGGATACCGGGAGCCGGGCGTCGCTTACGCCCTCGGCCTGACCCTCAGCCACCTGTACCGACGGGACCTGGAGACCCTGGACCGCATCGGCGACCCCGACCTCCGGGAGACCCGCCGGCGGGAGCTGGCCGACCGTTATCGACCGTCGATCGTACGATTCCTCCAGTTCGGTCGGTCCGCCGAGTTGGCGAGTCCGGACTACGTCGAGGCCCTCATCGCTTTTTACGAGCGCCGCTACGAGGAAGCCCTGACCCACGTCCGGGTCGCCGCCGCTCAACGTCCCTGGCCTTACGAAGAACGTCTCCTGGAAGCGGAGATCCTCCACGAGCGGGGCACCGAGGCGGCGAAGCGGGGCCGGTATGACGAAGCCCAGGACTTGTACCGGCAAGCTGAGGCCGCCTACTGGCAGGCCCTGGAGGTCGCCCGGAGCTTTCCGGCGGCCCACGGCGGCCTGTGCCGCCTGGCCGTTCATCGGCTGGACCTGATGATCCGGGCAGGACAAGGACCCGAACACGTTTGGGAACAGGGCCGAGACCTCTGCCGCCAGGCCTTGCAAGTCGACCCTGAGGACGCTTATACCTACGCCCGTCTGGCCGAGCTCCACTGGCGGTGGGCCCTGTATCAATTCGAACGCGGTCAGGACCCATCGGCGACCCTAGAGGAGGCCCGCCAAGCCGCCGAGATGGCCATCCGTCTCCGGCCCGATGGGGTCATCGGCTATGAGGTTTTAGGCGACGTCTATGAAGTCCAGGGAACGTACCTAACCTCCCGGGGAATCGACCCCGGTCCGGCTTTTGAAAAGGCCATCGAGAACTACCGGAAGGCCTTGCAGATCAGTCCGGACGCTTCCCACTACAACATGATGGGAATCATGTACGGGAACCTGCTCGAGTATGAACTGGAACACGGCCGCACCTCGACCGACCTACTCCGCCAGACCGTCGAGGCTTTCCAGATGGCCCTGCGTTTGAATCCGAACCTCTACTCTGCTTACAGCAACTTGGGCCGGGCTTACCGGTTCTGGGGCCAGTACGAGTTCCGCCGGGGTCTGGACCCCACGGCTTCCCTCGAGCAGGCCCTGGATGCCTATCGGCGGTCCTTAGAGGTCAATCCGAATCACATCATCGCTTACTTCGGACTCGGCAAGACGCATCAGCTCCTGGCTGAGTACCGGATAGCGACCTGCGCGTCCCCGGAGGCAGCACTGCAAGCGTCCATCGAGGCCTTCCAGGAGGCCCTGCGGCGGAATGCCCGCTATATCTATGCCTTGTATGAGTTAGGTCGCACGTTGGCCCTTCAGGCCCGCTACCAGATGGCCCACGGACGAGACCCCCGACCGGCGGCCCGGCAAGCCTTAGAATTCCTGAACCGAGCCGTCGAGGTCAATCCCCAGGCCGCACCGGCTTACGCCGTCCGGAGTCAGGTCTACCGGACGTTGGCCCTCGAGGCCCGACGACGGGGAGAGGACCCGACGGGATTCTTGCGTCAGGCCGTCGCCGACGGCCAGGCGGCCCTGCAGGCCCATCCCTATTTGGTCGATGCCGTCCTGGCCCTGGCCGAGGCGTGGCTGGCCCAGGCCGAGTGGGACCTCCATCGGGACCGTTCGCCGACGAAGGCCCTGACGGCGGCTCGAGCGGCCCTTCGGACGAGCCGGGACCGTCATGCCCACGACTTCCGCCTTCACCGGGCGTTGGGCCGGGCCGCCCTTCTGGAAGGCCGATGGCATGTCCGCACGGGCCGAGCGCCGGACGAGGCCTGGGACGAGGCCCTGCGGCACTTTCAGGCGGCCCTTCAGCGAAATCCTAACGACGCCGCAACCTACCGCCTAATCGCCGAGGTGTACCACCGTATGGCGGGATCCGCATCGGCTTCCGGCCGGGACTCGACGGCAACCCGTCGCCAGGCCGAGACGGCTCTCGAGCAGGCCCTCCGCCTCTGCCCGGACGACCCGGGGGCCCGGACCCTCCGGGCGGCCCTGGAAAAGGCGGCCGTACGGCAGTAGGGTAATAGGCAGTGCGGCAGTACGGCAATACGGCTATGATTCGTTACCTGTCACTCGTCACCCGTTACTCGTTACTCGTCACCCCGTCACTCCATCACTTCGTCACTCCGTCACTTTCATACCCTTGACCATGGGAGGAGGGCGGCTATGGCGCGCAAGAAGTCTCCGAAGAAGACGACCGCTTTGGCGACCTCCCCGCTCCCGCGCGTTCAGGTCACGGGCGTCGTCGTCTATCTTCAGTACCCGGACGGGACGACCCGGACCGTCACGTATGACCCCCGGCACGTCGAGGCCCTCTTCTGGAGCCGACGGGCCGTGACGGAGATATTGGGTCGATACTACACCGATAAAGACGTCTCCATAGAGCGGGAGCACTGTATCCGGTGTTTCGGGCCGGCCCGCACTCGGGCGATCATGGGGGATCAGCCGAGTGTCCGGGTCACACCCGACCTTTTAGGGCGTCTGTGGGATACTCCGGACGAGCAGGGTTGCTGTATCGGCATTATGGCTAAGGAAGATAACAGTAAGCCGGGGGGATGAAGGCGAGGCCGCATACGCCGGGACGCCGGTCCGGGTTCACGGCCGTTTCGATTCGAGGGGGGTTCTGGTAAAATGGGAGACTGCCTGCTACCGGCCTTTCCGGAGTTTCTCCGACAGGCGGTCTCCGATGCGTATCGTCGCCATTGCCAACCAAAAGGGCGGCGTTGGGAAGACGACGACGGCCGTCAATCTGGCGGCCGCCTTCGCCCTCCAGGGTCGCCGGACCCTGCTGGTCGACATGGACCCGCAGGCGAACTCGACGATGACGTTCATCGACCTCCGGCAGGTCGACCGGAACGTCTATCACGTCCTGATGGATGCTCACACACCGATGGAGGCCGTCGTCCGACCGACGTCGGTCCCCAATCTGTGGGTCGTACCGGCCCGGATCGCCCTGGCCAAGTTGGAGAGCCAGCTTGTCGGCGAGCTGGACGCCCACTTCCGGCTGAAGGACCGGCTGAAGCCTATCGTCGACCGGTACGACCTCGTCCTGATCGACACGCCGCCGGCCCTGGGTCTCCTGACCGTCAATGCTCTGGTGGCGGCCGACGCCTTGCTCATCCCGATTCAGGTCTCTTACTATGCTTTAGAGGGGACCGAGGACCTGCTGGAGACGGTCCAGAAGGTCAAACAGCATGCCAACCCCCACTTGCGGATCTTGGGCGTCGTCATCACGATGGCCGACCGTCGGACCGTCCTGGCCCGGGACGTCATCGAGCAGGTCCAGCGGATGTTCGGTCCCCTGGTGTTTGAGACGGTGATCAGTCGGAGCGTGCGGCTGGAGGAGAGTCCGGCCTACCGGGAGTCGATCCATACCTATGCTCCGGACTCCCAGGCCGCCCGGGAATATCAGGCCTTGGCGGAGGAGGTGCTTCGGCGTGTCCAAACGGGGATTGCCGCGTGACCTGAGCCTGGAAAAGGACCTGCACTATGTCGAAGCCTTGCTGGAGCGCACCTCCCGACCCGTGGTGCGCATGATCCCCATCGACCGCCTGGACCCCAACCCCTGGCAGCCCCGCCAGGACTTTGGGGACCTGCAAGAGCTGGCCGAGTCGATCCGGACGAAGGGCCTATTGGCTCCCATCTTGGTCCGTCCCCGGGGGGAGCGCTACCAGGTGGTGGCCGGCGAACGTCGTCTGCGGGCCTGCCGGATGGCCGGCCTGACGGAGGTCCCCTGTATCGAGGTCGACGTCTCGGACAGCGAGATGCTGGAGGTCGCCCTCATCGAGAACCTCCAGCGTAAGGACCTGGACCCCTTTGAGGAAGCCGAGGCCTACCGTCGTCTGATGGACGAATTCGGTTATACCCATGCCGAAATGGCCCGGGTCCTGGGCAAGGCCCGCTCGACCATCACCGAGACCCTCAGCCTGCTGGTCATCCCCGATGAGATTCGGGCCCTCTGCCGTCAACACGGCATCACCAGCCGCCGTCAGCTCCTGACCATTGCCCGTCAGCCGGACCCGATGGCCATGCGCCTGTGCGTCCAGGAGATCGTCCGGAGCCAACGGGGGCGAGTCGAGCCGACGGCCGCCGGCGGGAAAGACCGCCGACCCGAAGGTCAGACGGGTCCTGAAAACCCGCCGAGCGGTCTCTTCGTCTTTCGGGACCCCTTCGGAACTTTTGAGGTTCGCGTGCGTTTCTACCGGGGTCAGGCCGATACCGAAGCCGTCCGCCGGGCCCTCGCCCAGGTCCTGGCCGAACTCGAGGGCCGGGTCGAACGATGACGGGAACGCAGCATCCGCCGGGGGCTCGGGTGGCCTTAAACGGCATGGACCGCCGTCTCGGGAAATTCGATCCAAGGGCCAAGGTCACGGGGCAAAACCGATCCTCAGGAGAGACATGCACGATGAAGCGTCGGGGGCAGCGACGGTCGTCGGTCTCGGGGTCCGTCGCGGAGCTGTTTCCGCCGCCGGGTCAGTGGACCGAAGACGACTACTTTGCCTTGCCCGATACGAACCGGTATGTCGAATTGTCCGAGGGGAGACTCGTCGTGCCGCCGCATCCGACCCGAAGGCACCAGACGGCCGTCGGTGAATTGTACTTACGTCTACAGACTTTTGTGCAGGCCCACGCCTTAGGCTGGGTCTTCTTGGCACCCCTGCCGGTCCGCCTATGGCCCGGCAAGATTCGGGAGCCCGATATCTTTTTCATCGCTCGGGAACATGCCGACCGTCTCGGGGAGCGGTTCTGCGGGGTTCCCGAGCTGGTCGTCGAGGTCCTCTCGCCTCAAACCCGCCGGACGGACCGGAGCGAGAAGTTTTACGAGTACGCCCGGGCGGGCGTCTCGGAATACTGGCTCGTCGATCCCGACCGACGGACGGTCGAGGTCTTTGCCTTACAGGAAGGTGTTTACGAGCTCGTCGGGCACTATGGCCCCGGCGAGGTCGTCCGATCCCGCCGGCTGGCGGGCCTAGAGGTTCCCGTCGATGAAGTCCTGACCTGACAAGCTAGCAAACCGTATCTTCCGGGCGTCCCCAGCCCCAGGCCCCTTGCGGCCGGGTCCAGCGGGGCCTCTGGACGCCGGGGACAGCGCTCGGCATTTCGGGTATCCCGCAAGAATTCTTTGAACTCCTTTCCTTAAGGAGTACGGCCGTGCTGAATGGTTTAATGGTTCCACGATATGCCTTCATGACCCGGGGTGTCGGCTATCACCGGGAAAAGCTCGCCAGCTTTGAGGAGGCCCTGCGGAATGCGGGCATCGCCCCCTACAACCTGGTCCGGGTCTCCTCCATCTTCCCGCCCGGCTGTCAGCTCATCGACCGGGAGGAGGGGATTCGGCTCCTCCGGCCGGGGAGCATTGTCTTTTGCGTCCTTAGCGAGAATTCCACGAACGAGCCGGGCCGCCGGATCGTCGCCTCCGTCGGTCTGGCCCTGCCCCGGGACTCGAACCTCTACGGGTACATCTCCGAACACCATTCCTTTGGCCAGACGGAGGAAGAAGCCGGCGAGTATGCCGAGGACCTGGCGGCTTCCATGCTGGCGACGACCCTCGGCCTTGAGTATGACCCCCAGCGGGCCTGGGACGAGCAGATCGAGGCCTATCGGCTCTCCGGCCAAATCGTCCTATCTCGGAACTGCACCCAGAGCGCGGTGGGCGACCCCCGGGGTTACTGGACGACCGTCGTGGCGGGGGTCATATTTATCCTGGCATAGGTCTTACGCAGTGGGTAGGGTTATTTTACGGCAGTACGGCAATTCGGCAATACGGCATTAGGGCTACGATTCGAGTACTTGGATAGACGAATGGCTTGAATCCGATTTTATTCAACTGCGTAATTCCTATCGGCATAAAGAGCCGGGGACGCGAATCTCCCACGTCCCAGGACCGACCGGTCTCCAGGGGCAAGTCCTTCGCGAGGAGAGACCATGCCGATTTACAGCTTTCGGGGGAAGACGCCCGTCGTCGACCCGACGGCATGGGTCGCCCCGACGGCGACCCTCATCGGGGACGTCACCTTAGGTCCCCACGTCAGCGTCTGGTTTGGAGTCGTCCTTCGGGCTGACATGCACTTTATCCGGGTCGGGGCCTACACGAACCTCCAAGACAACGTGATCGTCCACGTCGCGCAGGACCTTTACCCGACCGAGATCGGGGAATACGTGACGGTCGGTCACGGAGCCATCGTGCACGCCTGCCGGGTCGGGTCTCGGTGCCTGATCGGAATGGGAGCGATCGTCCTGGACGGTGCGGAAATCGGCGACGAGAGTCTCGTGGCGGCTGGAGCCCTCGTCCCGCCGGGTCTGCGAGTCCCACCCCGGTCTCTCGTAATGGGCGTCCCGGCTCGGGTCGTCCGCAGTCTTTCGGACGAGGAGGTCGCCCGCATTCATGAAAACACAATAACTTATGTTGAATATAAGGATATGTATAAGAACAGTATTTATTGAACTTCACTTGTCGTCCGAGGTCGTAGGGGTCTGCTCAAAGATGTGGGGCGGTATCTCCTCAATAAAAGTGACGGAGTGACGAGTAACGAGTGACGGGGAATTATTCATAGGGCTTACGCAGGGGGCGGGGCTGTTTTTACGGCGATCGGGCAGTAAGGCCATACGGCAATAAGACTATTGCTTTGTTAAGCTATGGATGCAGGATACAGGATGCATACCCGGTGTGCGGGTTTTTCGAAGACAGGTACCCGGTACCGGGTTCCAGGTGTCAGGTATCGGGCACCGGATTCGGTGTCCAGCCTTCGGCCTGGACGAAGCATGCGGGAAGGTCGTACCTCCCCCGCCCCCATCCCTCCATGGCCGGAGGCCGGATACCGAGCACCGAGGACCGAGCCGGGGGACAGGGTACCGGAAAGCGCGCCCCTCGGGTTTGCATCCTGCATCCATTCCAAATCTGTGAATGGGCCGCCCTGGCCCAATGCGACGTCCTATGGCCGGCAAAACCTATCAGGCACCTCGCGGTACGTCGGACTTGCTCCCGCCGGACAGTGAACGGTGGGCTCGCGTGGAGGCGGCGGCCCGGAGGCTGTTCCGACTCTACGGCTTCCGGGAAATCCGGACTCCCATTTTCGAGGCCCGAGAGCTCTTCGAGCGGGGCATCGGCGAGACGACCGACATCGTCGAAAAGCAAATGTACGTCTTCCAGGACCGGGGCGGCGACTGGTTGGCCCTCCGACCCGAGGGCACGGCTTCGGTCTTGCGGGCCTTCGTCGAACACCGCCTCGACCAGACAGCACCTCCGCCTTACCGATACTTCTACATCGGTCCCATGTTCCGTCACGAGCGGCCCCAGCGGGGGCGGTATCGGCAGTTCCATCAGATCGGCGTCGAGGCCTTGGGCGAGTCGGCCCCTGAGGTCGACGCGGAGGTTATCGGCCTGGGGTGGGCATTCCTCCGTCACGTGGGAGCCCGGGACGTTCGGGTCGAGCTGAACTCGATCGGTTGTTCGGCGTGCCGCCCGGCCTATCAGGCGGCCCTCCGGGCTTACTGGCAGACCCACGCAGATGAATTGTGTCTCGACTGTCGGCGCCGGATGGACCGCAATCCCCTGCGGGTCTTGGACTGTAAGAACGAAGCCTGTCAGGCCGTCCTTCAGGGAGCGCCGGTCATCGACGCTTACTGGTGCGACCCGTGTCGGACCCACTTCGAGGCCGTGCGGGCGGCTTTGGCGGCCCTCGACGTTCCCTACGTGCGCAACGCCCGTTTGGTCCGGGGCTTGGACTACTACATGCGGACGGCCTTCGAGATGACGGCCGAGGGGCTGGGGGCTCAAAACGCCGTCCTGGGTGGAGGACGCTACGACGGCCTCCTCCAGGCGCTGGGCGGACCCGACTGGCCGGGCGTTGGATTTGCCATCGGGATGGAGCGCCTAATGGCCATCCTCCCGGAAGCGGCGGACTCGACGCCGGCCCTGGCCGTGATGTTTCTCCCCCTGACGGAGGCGGCTCGCGGGGTGGCCCTCCGGGGCGTCCAGGCGGTCCGTCGCCTGGGGGTTTCCGCCTGGGCCCGCATGGACGTCGGTAGTGTCAAGAGCGGTCTCCGGAGCGCGCACCGGGTCGGCGTCCGATTTGCCGTGATCATCGGCGAAGACGAACTTCGGGCGGGGCGGTGGACGGTCCGGGACATGCAGGCGAGTCGCCAGGAGACCCTGTCCCCTGAAGAGGCCGTCGAGGTCATCCGGCGGGCCTTGCTGGAAACTCCGGTGCCGGGAACTTAAACTGAAGCGGTGAAGGCCCCGTCGGAGTCGGGCAGAATGGAGTTTTTTGGTGCTGCGATAACGCTCCTGACGGGTCTTTTGGGAGTCTTGGCCTGGCGGAACGGACGCTGGATGAAGCAGGCTCACCATGATAGTTTAGCCCTCTTGGCGCACATCCAGCAGGGCCAGGAAGAGGCCCGTCGGTATATCGCCGACTTCATCGTCAGCGAGTCGGAAAAGACCCGCCAGATCCTTCGGAAATCCCGATGAGGAGTCCGTCCGTGACGGTCTATCGAACCCACCGGTGTGGTGAACTCCGAGAAGCGCACGTCGGCCAGACCGTCCGACTGGCCGGATGGGTCCACCGTGTGCGGGATATGGGCGGTGTCGTCTTTCTCGACCTGCGGGACCGGACGGGCATCGTCCAGGTCGTGTTTCGGGAAGAGCGGGTCCCGGATCTGATGGACACGGCGGCCAAGCTCCGGGCCGAGAGCGTCGTACAGGTCCAGGGCCAAGTCGCCTTTCGCCCGCTGGACACGGTCAACCCCAAGATCCCGACGGGGGCCATCGAGGTCGTGGCCGAGGCCTTAGAAGTCCTAAACCCAGCCGAGCCGGTTCCCTTTCCCATCGCCGACGAGACGGACGTCCACGACGCGACCCGTTTGCGCTACCGGTACCTGGACCTGCGACGGCCCACGATGCTATGGAATCTGGAGCTTCGGCATCGCGTCGTCTGGGCCGCCCGCCAGTACCTCCACGAGCAGGGCTTCTTGGAGGTCGAGACTCCCATCCTGACGAAGTCGACCCCCGAGGGCGCTCGGGACTTTTTGGTGCCGTCTCGTCTTCATCCGGGCAAGTTTTACGCTCTGCCCCAGTCGCCCCAGTTATTTAAGCAGATCTTGATGGTCGCTGGCTTCGACAGGTACTTTCAGATCGCCCGCTGTTTTCGGGACGAGGACCTAAGGGCGGACCGCCAGCCGGAATTCACGCAGGTCGACATCGAGATGAGCTTCGTCACAGAAGACGACGTCATGGAGCTGACGGAGGGCCTCGTTCAGCGAATGTGGCAGGCGGCCGGCTACGACATTGCCATCCCCTTTCCCCGGATGGACTATGACGAAGCTATCGAGCGCTATGGCTCGGATAAACCGGACACCCGCTTTGGCTATTGCCTCACGACGGTCACAGACCTCTTTGCCGACACCGAGTTGCGGATTTTCCAGGAGGCGGCCCGGACCGAAGGCCATATCGTCACGGCCCTGGGAATCCCGGGTGGAGCCGCCTGGCCCCGGAATCGGCTGGACCAACTGACCGAGCGGGCAAAACAGCTCGGCGGCCGAGGACTTGTTTGGATCCGATGGCCCGAGGGGACGGCCCCCCAGTCACCGGTCGCTAAATTTCTGCGTCCGACCGAACTGGCGGCCCTCCGGGAGCGCCTGGGCCTCCCGGACGGCGGGCTTGCCCTGTTGATGGCCGGACCCCGGGAGGCCACCTGTAGCGTTCTGGGCATGCTCCGTTTGGAGCTGGCCCGGCAGGAGGGCTGGGTCCCGAACGACGCCGGATGGCACTTCCTATGGGTCGTCAACTTCCCGCTCCTGGAGTGGAGCGACGAGGAAGGCCGTTGGGTCGCCCGGCACCATCCCTTTACGAGTCCCCAGCCGGAGACGCTGGAGTGGCTTTCGTCCCGCCCCGAGCGGGTGCGCGCCCGGGCCTACGACTTAGTCGTCAACGGTGTCGAGATCGGCGGTGGAAGTATCCGGAACTACCGCCGATCGGACCAGGAGCGCGTCTTTGAGGTCTTGCAGATCCCGCCGGAAGAGTACCGTTCGAAGTTCGGCTTCCTCTTGGAGGCCCTTTCCTATGGGGCACCGCCCCATGGGGGCATCGCCCTGGGCCTGGACCGTATCGTGATGCTCCTGGCCGGCGCCGCATCGATCCGGGACGTCATCGCCTTTCCCAAGACCTCATCGGGCCAGTGTCTCCTGACGGGAAGTCCGTCGGAAGTCACCGAAGGTCAGCTTCGGGAGCTCCACCTGCGGGTCGACTTATGAACGCCACGGATTTGACTCGGTCGATTCGCCGGGAAATCCAGAAGGTCGTCCTGGGCGTCGACCGGGCCATCGACCTGGCCCTAACGGCCCTGATCGCCGGCGGCCACATCCTCCTGGAAGACGTGCCCGGCGTGGGTAAGACGGTCCTCGCCCAAGCGCTGGCCCGGGCAATCCGAGCCTCCTTTCGCCGTATCCAGTTCACCAGCGACATGCTCCCCTCCGACATCCTGGGCGTTCACATCTGGCGGCCCGACACGCAGACTTTCGAGTTCCGGGAAGGCCCCATCTTTGCCCACATCGTGCTGGCCGACGAAATCAACCGGGCAAGCCCCAAAACCCAGAGTGCCCTCCTGGAGGTCATGTCCGAACACCAGGTCTCCCTGGACCACCGGATCTATCCCCTACCCCGGCCGTTCTTCCTGATGGCCACCCAGAACCCCATCGAATTCCAGGGCACGTTTCCCCTGCCGGAGAGTCAGATGGACCGCTTCATGATGTGCATCCCCGTCGGCTACCCCGATCCCCAGGCCGAGGCCCACATCCTGCAGACGCCCTCACCGGAACGGCTTCTCCAGCAGGTCCAGGCTGTCGCCACGACCCAAGATGTCCTGGCCCTCCAGGAGGCGGCTGAGCGGGTATACGTTCACCCGGACGTTCTCCAATACGTCGTCCACTTGGCCCGAGCGACTCGACGTCACCCTCAGGTCCTCCTGGGCGTATCGCCCCGGGCCGGCAAGCACATGGTCGCCGCCGCTCGGGCCCTGGCCCTGATGGAGGGACGTCCGTACGTCACGCCCGATGACGTCCAGGCGCTGTGCCTGCCCGTTTGGGCCCACCGGCTGATCCCGCGTACGCCGCCCCCGACGTCGCCGACCGAATGGGCCCAGCGGGTCCTCCAGGACATCCTCCAGCAGGTCCCCGTACCCGTATAGGACCGCGAGGCCGTGGGGAGTCGTAAGATAGGGACGCAGGATACAGGATGCAGGATAGATATGGCCAGGATTCCGATTACCTGGTACCTGGCACCCCTGCCCCATTCCCCCATTTCAAATTCAAATCCTAACAGAGCACCACCCACCCCAAACCCCCTCCCAAGTCGGTGGCCATCTCCTCGTCACCCTCGGCTAAGGCCGTCGTGCCTTTCTCGATCAAACCCGCCGTGCTACAATGACGTCCATTTCATGCATTAAAAGTCGCCAGAAGGCCATTTCTATACAAAAAATGGAGGCTTTTCTGGCGGCGGAACGGCGAGGAGCCGGCCTGCGGGTTATGGGTCTATGAAGAAAGCGACGGCGGGACGACAGGAAATGACCGGTCGTCGACTTCATCCCTGGGGGTCACAGAGATGACGACGAGTCCCAGAACGGTCGCGGTCCGTGGGAGTCGGTCTTGGAGCTGGGGTTGGGGATGGGTCGGGGGGTGTCTTTTGATGGGGCTTCCGGGCATGGCTCTCGGTCGGATGATGCGGCCTGGGTCAGTCGAAAGTCTCCTGGTCGGCGCCCTGGGGGGTATGGGGACCTTTTGGGTCCTCGAGTTCTGGCGGCTCCGCTGGCTGGAAGGTCGACCCGTTCGATGGGTGCAGGTACCGGTGCACGGCTGGGCCGACCGGCTTCCCTGGCTTTTGGTCCTGATCCCCTGGGTCACGACGGTCGGTGCCGGGACCGTCGATGACCTCCGGGCTCGACATGCCTGGGCCCTGGGGACGGCGGCTTGCCTGTATGCTGTCCTAACGTGGGGGCCGGTCGTCGTTCGCCGATGGACCCGATGGGTGGCCGGCTTGCGCCCGTGGCATGTGGGCCTGGGATTGGGGGGGCTTTACGGCCTGATGGCCGCCAAGGTCCTGTTTCCGACGATGGGCCTGACGGGCGATGAGCCCCACTACCTTGTCATCACGCAGTCCATCGTCGAGGACGGGGACCTCAACGTGTTCAACAATTACATGGAGCGGACCTACCAGCGGTTTTTCGACGTGGCCGCGGGACCTCTGGCACCTCATGCATGGCCGGGACGGCGGCCGCATACATGGTACTCGACTCATATGCCGGGCCTGAGTGTCTGGCTCGCACCGTTCTATGCGGTGGCGGTAAGGACCGGTCTTCCCGTCGAGACCGTGGCTCGCGGAGCGATGGCTCTGGTGGCGGCGTGGGCGATGGCGGGTCTCTGGGCTCTGCTTCGGCAGGTGGGGCATCCGCCGACCCGAGCCCTGGTCCTAACGGGTGTCGTGGGCCTCTCCGTTCCCTGTTTCTTTCTGGCTTACCACCTCTACCCCGAGATGGCGGCCTTTGGCCTTATGGTCTGGGCGTTCCGGTGGTGGTACCCGGCGCCGAATCGTCCGGCCCGGCTTCTGCTGGCCGGGGGGATGGCCGGGCTTCTTGTCTGGCTGGGTCTCAAATACATAGCCGTCCTGCTGGTCTGGGTCCTCCTGAGCCTGAAGCGCATGGGGCGGGCCGAGTTTCGGCGACCCATGCTGGCCTTTCTGATCCCCGTCGTTACGAGTCTGGGGTTGTACGAGGCGTGGGTCCTTGACCTATACGGCCAAGCCAATCCCCTGGCATCTTACATAGGCGGCCGTCATCGGGAAGAGACGTGGGCAAACGTCCGGTGGGTCCTGCGGGACATCGGCCTGTGGCGGACCCGGGGGGAGACTCTCCTGGGCTACTTTTTGGATCAGCGGGACGGCCTTCTGCCCCTGAGCCCCGTCTATGCTGGGGCCGTCCTGGGATTCGTTTATGGGTGTCTCCGGGGTAAGGGCATCTTCCGAGCCGCGGCCTCCCTGATGGTCGCCCACGTGGGCTTCTACGCATTTTCGACGATTCGGGGCGGCTTCTCGCCGCCGGCCCGTCCCGTAGCGCCCGTCGTATGGGTTCTGGCCTTGGGCTTGCCGGTCGCCTGGGACCGATTGGGGCGGTGGGGACGAAACGGCCTCCTTATCGCCGGGTTATTCAGCGTCGGACTTCCCTGGCGGATGGCCCCGATCCCGCCAGCGATTTATCAGTCCACGAACCGGGACACGCCCGTCCGGGCTGGCCTGATTTTTGAACACCTAAGCAACCTACAAGTGTATCTCCCAGACTTCTTGCCTTCCTACGCAAAGGGCGTCTCGGGCACCTGGCTTCCGAACTATCTCTGGGGCTTCGGCCTTGCTGCCCTTGGGTTATGGACCCTGATCCGGTGGTACCGGTCAGAGAGTTCCGGGTCGAGCCCCTCCAGGGGGCCGCAGACGGAGGGCTTGAGCCGTCCCCTCTGGTGGGCCGTCGGTGTGGTCGCCGTCTTCCTGGGGTCGGCCTATCCCCGCATCGTCCCGGCCTTATATCGCTTCCTCCCCGTGGGCGACGGTACCGTAGAGGTCGGCATCCTTCGAGACCGTTGTGTGGCACGCCCCCTAAGGACAGGGGGTCAGTGGATCGCCTGTCCGCCTCGACACCGGTGGGACTTTCCGGTCCGGATTCGGATCTCGACGCTGAATCCGCCGATGATATCGGCCCATCTGGCCTGCCGCACATCCGGTCGGTCCCTCGAGTACAGCTTGGTCTGGAACGATCAGCCCCTGACCCCCGTTCAAGCCAACAGGGAGGCTCGACGTTATGGTCCCCTCCGGTTAAATCCCGCCTACCGGTTCGGGGCCACGGGTTGGGGGGTTCTCCGGCTGGAAGCCCAGAGGCCGGAGGCCCTGACGTGCCGAGACATTCATCTGGTCCTCGAGGCGGTCGGGCAGGCCATCTCTGTAAGGCCGGGCTCACCGACGGGGTCGCCAGCCGGGACCCCGGACGACCCGGCCCGGCGTAGCGCCCGTCGGTTCTCCGTCCCATAAGACGGGGACCCCGTTGACGAAGACGTGGAGGACGCCCGTGGCCAGCCGGTGGGGATCTTCATAAGTGGCGTGATCCTGAATACGGGCCGGGTCCAAGACGACAATGTCAGCGTAATAGCCAGCTTTCAAAAGACCCCGCCGGGGAATTCGTAGATTCCGGGCCGGGAACGATGTCAGACGCCGGATGGCCTCTTCGAGGGGGATGATCTTCTCTTCCCGGACGTACCGGCCTAACAGCCGGGCAAAGTTACCGTAGGCCCGCGGGTGGGGTCTCCAGTTCAGGAATACGCCCTCCGGGGCCAGTGCCTCGGCGTCCGACCCGAAAGCGACCCACGGGAGGGCGATCTTTCGACGGACCTGGTCTTCGTCCATCAGGAAGTAAATGGCCTCGACACGACTGCCGTCCTCGATGACGAGGTCCATGGCCGTCTCCTCGGGCGACCGTCCCCGGTCGGCGGCGACTTCGGCCAGGGTTTTACCGATCAGGGGTCGGAGGGCCTCGTTTTTAAATCCAGCCAGGACGATGTTCTCCGGACCTGCCAGGAGGTAGAGGTTTTCCCACTCATCGGAGGGCGTCGTCATCTCCTGCCGGACCCGGGCCCGAATAGAAGGGTCCTGGAGGCGTTCGATCCACGCTTGGAGGCCCCCTTCCTGGACCCACGGCGGCATGGCCGCATCGAGGCCCGTGGCACCGGCCGTATAGACGTAAATGTCGGCCGTGATGGCTAGGCCTTCGGCCCGGGCGGCCTCGATTTTGCGGATCGCCGCCTCTAACTTCGGCCAGTTGGCCCGGCCGGCCGCCTTCAAGTGGTAGATCTCGGCCCGAACACCCGCCCGCCGAGCAATAGTGATGACCTCGTCGATGGCTTCCAAGAGGCGATTGCCTTCGCTTCGGATATGGGAGATGTACATGCCCCCGTACTGGGCGGCGACGCGGGCCAGTTCAATGAGTTCGTCCGTGCGGGCATAGGCTCCCGGCGCATAGATGAGGGCCGAGCCGACACCGAGGGCACCCTCCTCCATCGCCTGTCGGACAAGCTGTTTCATCTTTTCGAGCTCCGCCGGCGTCGGGGCCCGATTCTCGTAGCCCAGGACGTGGACCCGTACGGTCGTCGCCCCGACAAAAGACGCCACGTTAGGGGCGACGCCCCGCCGGACCAAGTACTCGAGGTATTCCCCCAAGGTCGTCCACTCGATGTCGTAACGGATGTCACCCTGCTGGCGTTTCATCTCCACCTTCATGGCATCGTTGAGGGGACCCATCGACCAGCCCTCGCCAAAGACCTCGAGGGTGACCCCCTGCCGGATGTCACTCAAGGCACGACCGTCGGCGATCAACGACTCGGTCGCCCAGCTCAGCATGTTGATAAACCCCGGGGCGACAGCCAGACCCGTAGCGTCAATTTCGAGGCGGCCCCGCGTTCGACCGACCCGACCGACCCGGGCGATCGTGTCTCCCCGGACGGCCACGTCACCGACGAAGGGCGGTCGGCCGCTCCCGTCGTAGATGCGGCCGTTCCGGATGACGACGTCGTAGACGACCTCCGGTGTCGGACCGGCGGTTCGGCCGCTCAAGAGCCCCAAGCCCAACAGTCCGACCACGAGGCGAACCCACCGGTGCGCCATTGTCCTTCCTCCGATGGGTCAAGTCCACCCCAGGGCCCCGACCAGCCTCCCGTCCCATCCGGATGACTGTCCTTCTCACCACCCTGGGGGAATCGTGTCGTAAGGACGCAGGATAAAAATGGCTCGGATTTCGGTTACCGGGTACCCGGCACCTGGGACCGGATCAATGCCGAGGACCGAGTCTGGCCACCGGAAAACGCGCACATCGGGTATGCATCCTGTATCTATCCTGCATCCCTATTTTAACAGATAGGGCCCTACGGCCGTTGGGCCATAGAGCCGTAAGGCCTTACTCCAATCCTCGGTCCCTGGCGACTTGGCACGACCCGGGCGGGTTCGGTATGATGAGACGCCGGGACGGGAACTCGGGCGGCATCGGCCGGTTCCAAACCCGAAGCCCATCGATCCCCTTCGGGAAGGCCTATGGTGTGGGGTCTTTTCGGCAAGTCCGACCCCCGGAGCGAGGCCCGACGGGCTCTTAAGGCGGGCGACTTTCGGACGGCCGGGGACCGCTTCCGCATGATCGGGGCCTACGACGAGGCTCTCCAGGCGTATGTCCAGGGCAGCCTCTTCGCCGAGGCGGCCGCCCTGTGCGAAGAAATGGGTCGGTGGGACCAAGCCGGCGAATACTGGTTCAAAGCCCGACGGTATCGGGAAGCCGGGGAGGCTTACCTGAAGGCGGACCTCCTGAACGAGGCCCGGCAGGCCTTCGAGAAGGCCCAAGACTACGGCCGGGCCAAGGAATTGGCCCTACGGCTCAATCAGTGGGACCGGGCCGGCGAGTACGCCGAGAAGGTCCGTCAGTGGGGAGAGGCGGCCCAGTATTACTATCGGGCCGAGATGTTCGAGAAGGCGGCCCTCATGGCCGAGCGGGCCCTGGAAGTCCTGGAGGCCGAGCGAAAGGAACGGGAGTATCTCCCCGAGTGGCGGCGGGAGTATCAGGCCATCGGTCGGCTTGCCGCCCACGCCTATGCCCGGATCCAGCAACTCCACCGGGCGGCCGAGCTGTACGAGGCCGTCGGCGAACTCAAGAAGGCCCGGGAGGCGTACCTCGCCTGCGGGGATGCCGTCAAGGCTCTCGAGATGTCGGTCCGCTTGGAAGACTACGTGACCGGTCGGTCGATCATCGAGCGCTACCCCGAGGCCCGGGTCGCCCTTCGGCTGTGCGGGGACGTCTATTTCCACCTGGGCGAATATGCCGAGGCGGCCAAGTATTATATGGCGGCCGGTCAGCCCCTGGAGGCCGCCCAGGCCTTCGACCAGATGGGCCGGTACGTCGATGCGGGTTTTCTTTACGAGCAGGCCGGCGAGTGGGAGGCGGCCATCGAACTCTACGTCCGGGCCCAAGCCTGGGAGCGGGCGGCGGCCGTGTATGCCAAAATGGGGAATCCCCTTCAGGCGGCCGCATACTACGAGAAGGCGGGCCGGCTGGAGGCGGCCGTCGAACTCTACGTCCAGGGACAACGCTATGCGGATGCCGGCCGACTCCTGTGCCAACTTGGCCGGACCGACGAGGCTATCGTCCTCCTTCAGAAGGTCGACCGTCAGGACCCGGCGTACGTCCAGGGTGTGACCCTCTTGTGTCGCCTCTGGATCGAAAAGGGGATGGCCAGCCTCGCCCTCCGGCGGGTCGAAGAGCTGATCGCCGTCAAAGACCCCGACGCCGACATGATCGAGCTGTACTACCTTCAGGGTCGGGCCCTGGAGGCCCTGGGCCGCTTCCAGGAGGCTCTGGCCGCGTACGAGTCGGTCGTCGCCCAGGACATGGGTTACGCCGACACCCAGGAGCGGATCCGCCGTCTGACGGCGACCCCGGCCCCGACGGCCCCGGATGCCCAAACCCACGCACTCGACCCCCGGTGGGACGTCCTGGGGGTTCTCGTCTCGGCACCTCACATGACGCTCCTCAAGGTCGTCGACAAGCGGCGCAACTCGCCAGCCCTGATCCAGCGCATTCAGGCACCCGGCCTGGCCCTCTCGGATGCGACGGCCCGCCTGCAGGGTCTTCGGAACCTGCGGCATCGCCTTCTGGCCCTTCCGTACGACGTCGCTACCGACGGGGACGCCCTGCTGGTCTGCCTCGAATATGCTGAGGGCGTAAGCCTTCGCGATTGGCTTCAGACGTCCCGCTCGGTCGCCGAGGTCCAGGAGGTGGTCCTGCAGGTCGCGCAGGCCCTGGCCTTCTGTCACCGCTTTCAGATCTTCCTGGGAGCCCTCGAGCCGGAACACGTCCTGGTCGCTCCGGACCGTTCCGTCAAGCTGGTTCCGTGGGACGTCTACCTCGCGGCTCTGCCGGCCGAGACATCGGGTGCCTCGCCGGAGTATCGGACCCGTCAGGCTTTGAGTCCCGCCAGCGACGTGTACGCCTTTGGGGTCTTTCTTCACAAACTCCTCCTGCGCCGACCTCCAACGTGGCCCCTGGACCTGGCCGATGCCGGGATCCCGAGCCCCTTTGTCCGCATCCTGACGGCCTGCCTCCAGCCGGACCCGGCCCGGCGGGTCGCTTCGATGGACAGCGTCGTCGAGGCCCTGGCGACCATCGACATCTACGAGGGTGCCGTCATCGACGACCGCTACGAGATCCTCCGAGAACTGGGCCGGGGTGGGATGGCCCGCGTGTACCTGGCCCAGGACCGGGTCCTGGGCGAGAAGGTCGCCCTGAAGGTCTGGCACTCGGACCTGATGGCGACGGCCGCCACGTCCCACCGGCTCCTTCGAGAAGTCAAGCTGGCTCGGTCGATCCTCCATCCGAACGTCGTGCGGCTATTCGAGCTGGGGACCTACCGGGGGGTCCGGTACATCACGATGGAGTATGTCCCCGGGGTCTCCCTGGACGCTATCGTCCGCCGGACGGGACCGATCCCACCGCGGCTCTGGTGGAAGCTGGCCATCCAGATCGTCGAAGGCCTGAAGGCCGCCCACGACGTCGGGGTCATCCACCGGGACCTGAAGCCCCAGAACGTCATGGTCACTCAAGACGGCCGGGTCAAAATCCTGGACTTCGGCATCGCCGGCGTCCTGGACAGTGTAGACGCTACGCAAACCCAGAGCATCGTGGGGTCCCCCAAGTACATGGCGCCCGAGCAAATTCAGGGCCATCGTCTGGACGTCCGGACGGACCTCTACGCCCTGGGAGCTATCTTCTACTTCATGCTGACCGGCCGAGAGGCCTTTACGGGTGAGACCGTCCAGGCGATCCTGACTAAGCAGTTGACGGAGATGCCGCCGCCCCTCCAGCATTGGGTTCCGAGCCTCCCGGACTTCCTGAACGAATGGGTCCTGAAGCTCCTGGCGAAACGGATGGAGGACCGACCCCCGGACTGTGCGGCCGTCCTCGAATTTCTATACCGTATTAAGGACCGACTCTAATGGATGCAAGATGCAGGATAGGGCTGAGGAGGTCCGAATTCCATCCCGGCTCCTATACTCGCATCCCAACTCTAAATCTTATAAGGTAATACATTGTTAAGATTTGAGATGTGGGAATGGTGCCAGGTACAGGTTCCGGGTACCAGGTAAACGGAACCCAAGCCATTTTTATCCTGCATCCAAATCTTAACAGAGCAGTAGTGTTAAGATTTGAAATAGGGAATGGGGTACGGGTGCCAGGTACCCGAAGTACCCGAAACCTGGAACCCGGTAGCGGGTACCTACTGCGTAGACCCTGATATTGGCGAAGTTCGGATGGAAGGCAAGCCCGTCGCCGAATCGTTCACTGAGATGGTCGAGATCGCCTTTCCCAACGACGCGAACCCCCTGGGGACCGTCTTCGGCGGCCGGGTTCTTCAGCTCATCGACGTAGCTGGGTCCATCGCCGCCATGCGGCACGCCCGCCGGCCGGTCGTGACGGCTCGGATCGACAGCGTGGACTTTCGGGCTCCGATCCGGGTCGGGGAGTTCATCGTCCTCCAAGCGTGGGTCAACTTTACGGGCCGTACTTCTATGGAGGTTCAGGTCGAAGTCTACGCCGAGGCCCCGACGACGGGGGCGCGCCGGCACTGCTGTACAGCCCTTCTGACCTACGTGGCTCTGGACGAGGCCTGCCGTCCGACGGCAGTCCCCCCGGTCTTACCTCAGACCGAAGCCGAGCGCCAGCGTTACGAGGCGGCTCGGGCGCGGCGGGCCGCCCGATTACGACAGAAGGAGCCAGAGGTATGACCCACCGTCTGTGGCTTCGGTTTCGTCGGACCTTCCTGACGGGCTTGGTCGTCCTGACGCCCCTGCTCGTCACGGTATGGGTCCTGTACCTGTTTACGGAACGGCTGGACCGTCTCTTCCAGCCCCTGGTCGAAGCCGTCTTGGGGCACTCGATTCCGGGTCTCGGGGTCGGCATCGCCCTGGTCCTGATCTTGCTGACCGGCGTCATCGCTCCCTATTACTTGGGTCGTCGGCTTCAGCAGGGGATCGACCGTCTCATGATGCGACTCCCAGTCGTTCGGGTCATCTATGGGACATCCCGAAAGATCCTGGAAACCCTGCAAGTGACCCGGGCGATGGCCTTCCAGCGGGCCGTCCTGGTCCCCTACCCCCAACCCGGGAGTTACGTCATTGGGTTTGTCACAGCACCGGTCCCACCGACTGTCTGTCAGTTCCTGCGGGGGACCCTGCCGGCCGGACCCAGTCCGGGAAGCACCGGATGGAATCCGGGGGACGACACCGACTGGGTCTACGTCTTCATCCCGAACACGCCGAACCCGACGAGCGGACGGACGCTGATCCTACCCCAGAGCGCCTTGGTCCCACTGGACCTGCCTTCGAACGAAGCTCTGCGCCTGGTCATGTCCGGCGGCCTTCTGGCCCTCTCCGAGGGTTCGGCCGAGACGGCCCTGGCCGAGTCGGCATCCCCTAAGTCGGTCGGCCGTGGGTCATAGGCGATGCGGAGTCGCACAGTCATGGAGCGAGACGAACTGATGGTCATCGACATCGGCAATACCCAGACGGGCATCGGGTTCTGGAAGGCGGGCACTATCGTAGACGCCTACCGCTTTCAGTCCGACCGGGACCGTACGGCCGACGAGTGGGGTCTGTGGTTCCGATGGGTCCTGCAGGCAAACCGAGGAGGACCGGACCGCCTCCGGGGCGTCGCCATTGCCAGCGTCGTCCCGCCGATGACGGACCGAATCGTCCAGGCCTGTCAGAAGTACTTGGGCCAGACGCCTTTCGTCATCGAGCCGGGTATCCGGACGGGCATGCCGATCCTGTACGAGGACCCGAAAGCCGTCGGGGCGGACCGCATCGCTAATGCCGTGGCGGCTTTTCGGGAGCTGGGCGGCCCCTGCGTCGTCATCGACCTCGGGACGGCGACGACCTTCGACATCGTCAGTGAGCGGGGCGAGTACCTCGGCGGTGTCATCGCTCCGGGGATCGAGATCTCGGCCGACGCCCTCTTCCAGCGAGCCGCCCGCCTGCCCCGGGTCGAGGTCCGCCGCCCGCCGGGCGTCATCGGGCGAAACACGCCCCACGCCATGCAGGCCGGCCTCTTTTACGGCTACGCCGGTCTGATCGAGCGGATCGGCCGGGAGATCCAGACCGTCCTGGGCGAGCGGACGCAGTTCATCGCCACCGGCGGCTTGGCCCCCCTGCTGGCCGATACGAGCCCCTATATGCAGAGGATCGACCCTCTCCTAACCCTCCGGGGTATCGCTTACCTGTATGAGATGAACCAGCCAACCTAAGAAGGGGCCACAGGACTCTACCTACTTAGGTCCATACGCCTGAAGCGAAAGACCTGAGCATGTCCAGGATAGAACCCCGACTCCCCCCATCCTGTGAAATTTATACAAAGCCCCTCTCGAGATGAGGCGATGTTCACACGCTAACTGATACACGCCTCCAGGGCAATGTGATACGGATTCCCGGCCGGCAGGATTTGAGCCTAATGCTCCTGGCCTTTGCCCTTATCTGCTCGGAACTCCAAACTGCCGACCAATCCCGCATAGGCCTGCAGGGCTCACCGGAAAAACTTGCGCTTCACTACGATGGACGCCGACGATGCCCTCTTGCCCGGCGTGGTCTCCAAATACTCCACTGCATCGTTGTCCACCCGAAGGACCCGGAGAATCTTGTGTTCGGCGTGACCGTCATCCTCTCGCAAAATCCACCACTCCGCCATGTCCAGCGTGTCCAAGGGAATACGGACTATCAAGTCGACAAAAGAGAGGCAACTCACTTGGCCATTCGGCAAAGTCTCTCGCCAGGGACAAGGCTGAGTATGGGGATGCCGGAGGTTATACTGCGTCTCTGTTTCAAGTACTGCCCCATGGACAAAGCCCCATGCCGTGTCCCTTCCTCCTGGGAACAATTCCATGAGGGTCAATGAGGAAACAAAAGAGATCGGCTGAAGAGGGCCTACCCCACGGGGCGGCAGGACTCGGAAGGACCGGCTCCTCGAATCGACGTAGGTCAGTGTCAGGGGACGTTGGGTCGCCAAAAAGAAACCCTGTTCCGGCTGATAAAACATCCTCATCTGGCGGGGTGCCCCCTCAATTTGATACAGGAGGGTCTTCTTCAGCTCAGCCTCCAGGTCGAAGCCCGGTAGGAGGTCCAACGCCAAGTCCCTCAGCTTCTGCAATACGGAACGGCCAAGATAAATCCGTCGCATCTCCTCCTCGAGCTTTGTCGCCTGAAGCCATGCCTGGGTCCAGTCTTCCCGAGGCACCAGCCGCTCGACCGTCTTGACCGTTCCCTTCTTGTGGCCTTCCGGGGCAGGATTGAGGTCGTAAATGGAAAGGAGGAAGGGTTCGCCTGACCGGATGATAGCGACCCGTAGGGGTCCCTCGGGGAAGACCCCCCGGTCGATGAGGCGTGCCTGGTAGCTCATCGACCCCATGCACTTCCCTTCAGGACAATCCCAAGCGTAGGGGACAGCCTCACTACCATCCGGCCGGATCAGGACCCACTGACGGATCTTCTCGACCAGGATAAGCGGCTGACCGTCTACCTCCAGGATACCAATCGGGCGAAACCAGCTAGTCCCGTAGCTTTCTCCCACGATGGTGTATTTCTCCGTGTCAAGGACCACGTGGCACCCCTTCCGGTAAGAGACATCCGGACCCCGCTCACCGGAGGCCTTGCACCGGACGTGGATATCCAGCAAGGCATAGCGAGCTTCTATGGAAATCACACTGGGCCACAGCTCGCACGTCGAGGTCATGTCCTGAGCATGTTCTTCCAAGAGCCGGGCGGCGCAGTCGGAGGGAATCGTCTTAACGACGTCATCGGCCCATGCGGCTGACCATCCCAAGACCCACCATCCCAAGACCCAAGTAGTCATTCCTCGTAACCACCTGACCATAACCTCCCTCCCGACGGTTAACGTTGGCCCCACGGGCGGGCGTCTGCAAACAATTTTCGCACGAAAGTGTCCGTAAAGACCAGGTCGGCAGGCAAGCATGCGGCTGTCATAGCCCGGCGGTTCTGGGTTTCGGAGCTATACAGGAAAGCAATCGGCAACTGCGGATGCGGGACTCAGTGGCCTCACCAAACGCATTTATCATCAGTTATGACTTGAGCATTACCCAAGATGACAGCAGGTCAGTGGCGGAAGTGGCGAACGCCCGTAAAGACCATCGCCATCCCGTGCTCGTCGGCCGCCCGGATGACCTCTTCGTCCCGGACCGAACCACCGGGCTGAACGACGGCCGTGACGCCTGCCCGGGCCAGCTCGTCGACCCCGTCCCGGAAGGGGAAGAAGGCGTCGGACGCCGCCACGGCACCCGGACGGTCGGCCGGTGATGCCTTCTGCACGGCGACCCGGACGGCATCGACGCGACTGACCTGGCCACCGCCGATGCCGACCGTCCGTAGGTCCCGGGCCAGGACGATGGCATTGCTCTTGACGTGCTTGACGACCCGCCAAGCAAAGACCAGGTCCCGCCACTCCGTGGCCGAGGGCGACCTTTGGGTGACGACCCGCCACTGGCCGGGCTCTTCGAGGAGCCAATCACCGTCCTGGACGAGGCATCCACCGAGGACGGAGCGGACCTCGACGGAGCGGTCCGGCCGCCAGGGCCCGGCCAGCTCCAGGACCCGCAGGTTCTTCTTCCGGCTCAGGGTCCGAAGGGCCCCATCCGTGTACCCGGGGGCGATGACGCACTCCATGAAAGTCTCGACGATGGCCTCGGCGGTCGCCTCGTCGACGACGGCTCCGATGCCGGCGATGCCGCCAAAGGCGGCCACGGCGTCGGCATCCCGGGCCCGTACGTAAGCATCCCGGGCCGTGGTCGCGACGGCCACGCCGGACGGCGTATTGTGCTTGATGACGACGGCCACGACACCCTCGGCCTCACCCTCGAAGTCGGCGACGACCCGGACGGCGGCATCCAGGTCGAGGATGTTGTTGTACGAAAGTTCCTTGCCCTGAAGCTGGACGGCCCGATGAAGGGCGACGGGGGCCTCGGGCCGGAGGGCGTACCAGTGACCCCACTGATGAGGGTTTTCACCGTACCGTAGGGACCGATGCCGGACGAGGGCAAAGGGCCACAGAGGTGGCGGATCGAGGGCAAGGTCTTGATAGAAGCGGGCCGCGATGACGGCGTCATAGACCGCCGTGTAGGCAAAGGCCTTGGCGGCCATGGCTTTCCGGAAGGACTCGGGCGGCGGCCATGCGCCCTGATGGAGGACGTCGATGAGGGCCGGATAATCGGCCGGGTCCACCAGGACCGTCACCCACGGCCAGTTCTTGGCGGCCGCCCGGATGAGGGCCACGCCGCCGATGTCTACCCATTCCATGAGCCGTTCGAGGGGAAGCCCATGGCGAGCCCATTCCTCGAAGGGGTAGAGGTTGACGACGACGAGGTCGATCGGGGTCAGACCGTACTGTCGGAGTTGGTCCTCGTCCTCGGCCCGGTCCCGACGGGCCAGGATGCCCGCAAAGACGGCCGGATGGAGCGTCTTGACGCGACCCCCCAGGACCTCGGGAAAGCCCGTCACATCTTCGACGGGCCGGACGTCGATGTCCTGATCCCGAAGGAGCCGGACCGTCCCGCTCGTGGCGAGGATCTCAAAACGACGCTCGGCCAGAGCCCGGGCCAGGTCGGTCAGGCCCGTCTTATCGTAAACGCTGATAAGAGCTCGCCGGGATTCCATGGCCTCTACGCCGGAATGCAGGACCAATGCGGAAATTGGGCCCGGATTCCAGCGGTCCTCGGTGCTCGGTATCCGGCCCTCGGCGTCGGACCGGATTCGGTGCCAGGTAACCGGAATCCGGGCCATTTCTATCCTGCATCCATATCTTAACAGAGCACTACCGGACTATGTAACCCGCTCCTGCGAGCAGGGCCTGGACCATGAAACGACTTAGCCGCCATGCATCGCCGCTTGACCCCAGCCGATCGGTCCCATGCGGAGACCCCCTCAAAATTCCTGCCCGATCGTGACGAACCAGTGGAAACCCCTTTCCCCCGGCCGTCGGTCCAGGAGCCAGGCAAGGTCCACGCCGATAGGCCCAAAGGGCGCGATGTATCGAAGACCGAATCCGCCAGCCTTCCGGAGGTCGGACCAGTGAAGACTCGGGCGTTCGAGGAAAACGTTCCCAACGTCGAGAAATAGGACGATGCCCCAGACCGACCCCAGGGTGAAGCGCTGTTCGACGGTCGTCAGCCATAGGGCGTTCCCGCCCAGGGGCGGTCCCAGGGTGTTGAAGGCAAAGCCCCGATGGCTCCGACTCCCGCCGGCAAAGAACCGTTGGCTGGGCGGGAGCAGGACCCGCTGGTCGGGCGGGAGGCGTTCCGGGGCCTCGAATCGGCGGCTCCAGCCGACCCGTTGGGCGACGGCCCAGACCCATCTTGCGGTCAGGGGCACGTAAACGTTCCACTGACCGCTCAGTTTCAGGAACGTCACGTCGGAACCCCAACTCCGCAGACTCAATTCCCCGTTGAGGGTCAGGAATTGACCCCGGGTCGCGTTCAGGACCGAATCTCGGGTGTCCCGGAACCAGCCGAGGGAAAGTTTGGTCAGCCGCAGGTTTTCAAACTCCCGGGCGATCAGCTCGACCTCCTCGGGACGCAGACTCTGGGACAGATTCTCCAGGCGGGTTTCGCTGACCTCCCACTGGCCGGTCAAGAGGGACCGGGGTCCATACCGATAGACCCCCTGTAACAGGCCCCGGGTCTGGAAGAGGTCGAAGTTCGGCTGACGCTGAAAGCCCGTCTCGCCAGCGACCTGCCATTCGACGGGCCAGCCTATAAGGAAGCGGCCCCCAAAGGAGCCCAGGACCCGCCAGTTGACAAAGCTAAAGCGGAATAGGGCGTACAGCCGATACCCCCGGCCCAGGAAGTTGTTGTACTGGGCGTTCAGGATGCCCCGGACCCGGTCGTTTTCCTGATATCCCAGGCCATAACTGAAACGGGCTGGCCGAGTCTCCCGAAGAAGGACCAGCAGGTTCTCCCGGTCGCCCATCTGTTGAGGGAGCGGCAGGGGAATTTCGACCCGGTCAAAGAGGCCGAGGTCGTACAGGCGGTTCTGAAAGGCCTCCAGTCGGTCCGTCTGCAGGACGTCGCCCTCCCGAAACGGCAGGAGGCGGTACAGGACGTCGGCCTGGGTGTGATACAGACCCCGGAAGATGACCCGGTCGATATAGGTCGGTTCGCCCTCCCGGATGTAGAAGTCGACCCGCACGGCGTCGGTCCGGCCCGGGACGGATTCCACGCGGGGCTGAATCTGAACCCGGAAGTAACCGGCCTGATAGTACTTTTGCCGAAGGGCCTGGAGGCTCAGGTCCAGTAGACGTCGCTCCAGGGCCTGACCCCGTCGGAGGGGAATGTAGTCTGCCAGCTCCTCATCGCTCCATACGGAGTTCCCCCAGAAGTCGATGTCCTGCACGTATCGTCGCGGGCCGACGCTACAGAGGACCCGTAGCCGGACGTCGCCCGGATTGCCGAATTCGGGGGTGACTTGAAACTCGACCGGCTGGTAGCCCCGTTCCTGGAGACTCACCTGGAAGCGGCGGAGCCACGTCTGGAACTGGTCGTAGACCCAGGGCGACCCCGGGGTCCAGAGCCGGACTTCGGCCTGGAGCTCGTCCGGTAGGCCCTCCCACTGGATGGACGTGATGCGAGTCATCGGTCCGGGTTCGACCCGGAACACGACGGAGACCGACGTCGGCGTCCGGGTCCGGACTTCCCATGTGACCCTCGCCTGGGCGTACGCATGGGCCTGGAGAGTCCGCTGAAGCATGCCCCGGAGGTCCTCCAGCAGGTCGTCGGACCATGTCCGAGCGCCGCCGACCCAGTCGAGCCATTCCCGGACCGGCGGGACCTCCGGCGGCCAGCCGGCCACCTCCACCTGTACCCGGGGTCCACACTGTCCGTCCAAGCGGACGATGCCGTCGGACCACGTCGACTCCAGATAGGCCGTCCAGTATCCCTCGGCCCGAACGCGCTGGACGACCCGCTGGAGGGCGGACTGAACGGCCGGATTCCACCGCTCCGCCTTACGCAGGACGACCTCGACGGGGGCCCGGAGGGCTCCGCAGACGGGGCCGTCGGACCAGACCCAACGTCGGATCTGCCGGGGCGTGCCCTCGTCGACATAGACCCGCAAGACGCCGGACCGCCGTCGGACGTCGACTTCCTCAAAGTGGGCATGCACGTCCGGCGATGCAAAGCCGGCTTCTTCGTAAAAGCGCCGGATGTCCTCCTTCCAACGTTCGACCTGGGCCGGGTCGTATGGGAGGCCCAGGGCAAAGTCCGTCATGTGCCGCCGTAAGCGGCGGGGGGAAAACGTCCGGCTCGTGACGTAGTGGAACCGTACGTCCTCGATGCGGGCCGGGGCCATGCAGGTGATCGTCAGGTCCACTTCCCCCACCGGCTGAGGCGATCCGCCAACAGGCGTCACCTGGGCCGTGACCTGCTCGCACAGACCGGTCAGGTATACGTTCTGAAGGGACGTCGTCAGGGCCTCGTCGGTCAAGGCCTCGCCGGGACGGACTATCAGCAAGCGGTCCAAGCCATAGGCCGGTCGAGGCCCCACGAAAGTCCATCGGACCTGGCGGACGACTTGGGCGGCGGCCCCGCCGACCGTCATAAGCCAGACGACGCCCCCCAGCCACAGAAATCGGCTTCCCCGCAACACTCGACGGCCCCCTGCTGAAACGGCCAGGCAATCAGGCGGTAAGGCAATAGGGCATTAGGGCAATACGGCAGTACGGCAATACGGCATTAGGGGCTTTTATTACCTCGTCACTCCGTCACTTTATCTTCAGGCCACTCCCCACGATCAGGACGATCAGGTCCATCACATTCGTATAGGTCGGCCCTGTCTGAAGGAGGCCCTCAACCTGGGCCAGGTAGGAGTACGTGTCGTTGTTCGCCAGGAACGGCTCCGGATGAAGACCGGCCCGCCGGCCCCGATACACATGCCAGGGGTCGACAAGCCCACCAGCGGCGTCCGTCGGCCCGTCGGTCCCATCGGTCCCGGCGCTCAAAAATACGACGGCCTCGCCTTCCTCCAAGAGGGCCCCCACGCGGGTCGCCAACTCCTGATTCCGGCCACCCAGGCCCGAGCCCCGCACCTGGACAGTCGTCTCCCCGCCCATCAGGATACAGGCCGGTGCCCGGACGGGCTGGTCGTACCTCTGGACCTGACGGGCCAGGGCCCGGACCCACCGGGCCACTTCGACGACGGACCCCTCGAGGAAGCTCGTCAGGACCATCACGTGGTAGCCCCGTTCCCGGGCCGCCCGAGCCGCCGCCTGCAGGGCCTGCTGATTGTCTGCCACGATCGACACATACGAGCGGACAAACAGGGGATCGCCCGGCTTGGGCGTCTCCGGGCGCCGACCCCCTTGACCTTCCGTCAGGTGGTGCCGAACGCTCTCGGGCACCTCGTCCCAGACCCGAAGACGCCGGAGGACCTCAACGGCATCGGCATACGTGGAGGGGTCCGGCACGGTGGGGCCCGACCCGATGACGGCCAGGTCGTTGCCCACGACGTCGCTGATGACGAGGGTCCACACGGGCACCGAGGACGGGACCCAACGCAGGAGCTGACCTCCCTTGACCCGAGACAGATGTTTGCGGACGACGTTCAGTTCGTGGATCGTCGCCCCCGCCCGTAAGAGGCGGTCCGTCACGACTTGCAGGTCTGCCAGGGTCACGCCCTCGACCGGCAACTCCAGGAGCGCCGACGCCCCTCCACTGAGGAGAAAGAAGACCCCGTCCCCAGGCCGAACGGCGGCCAATTGCTGACGTATGGCCTCAGCCGCCTCCAGGGAGCGGACGTCTGGGATCGGGTGGCCTGCCTCTCGGAGCTGAACCCGTTGAAGCTCGACGCCGTGGCCCTCCTTGGTGACGACGAGGCCCCCGGCGATACGGTCGCCCAGGACCGCCTCGAGGGCCTGGGCCATCCGGGCCGAGGCCTTCCCGGCCCCGACGACCCACACCCGCTCCGGGAGGGGCCACGTCTGGGACCCGACCTGCAGGCGGTCCCGGTGCCGACGTACCCACCGGGGCACGCAGGTCAAGGGATCGACGGCCTGCACGGCCGCCTGAAAAAAACCGATGGCGTCCCGCCGCCAGCGTTCGATCAGGGCCTTTCGGACCATAGAAGCGACGGAGTGACGAAGTAACGGGGCGACGGAGCAACGATCAGGAGTGTCGTCTCACTCCAAAAATTTTAAATTTTCTCAAAGTGAATTGGTAGTGTCCAAGTCATAACTGACGGTGGGATGATGCCTCGCGCCCCGATCAACGCCCTACACCTGTACTGCCATACTGCCGTATCGCCGTATTGAAGGAGTCGTGGCTCCTCATTGTCACTCCATTACTCCATCACTTCGTCACTCCGTTAGGACGTGTCCCCGCCGAAGCCAGTACTGTCGCCAGAACCGTAAGTCCGACGGCGTGTCCAGGTCGTGCCACCAGGGAGCATGCGCCGACGGAAAATCCTTCGGGTCCAGGGCCTTACACCGGACGGCCTTCCACCACGTCTGGAAAGAAGCCGGCGGATGGGGCCGAAGAGCTGTCGGGTGGACCCAACCGACCGGGATGAACCAACGACCGACCCGGAACACGTGGGCGTCCCACGGGCATGCCGGCCCCTTACATCGCCGGACGACGCATGCCAAGAGGTCGGGGGGGATCCAGGGCACGTCGGCGCTCAAGAACCAAGCGTCTCTCCCCCATCGCCGAAGGGCCGCGTCGAGGGCCCGAGCCGGACCGAGACCGCTTCCGGCATCCAGCCATTGCGGTCCGGGCCATACCTGCGTCGGGACCGGGCCACCCAGCAGGACCGGCCGCCAGTCTTGCCACCGGTCGAAGATCGACCGGAGCAGGGGGTACCCGTCGATCTGGAGAAACCGTTTGTCCACGCCGAGCCGACGGCTTCGACCGCCGGCCAGCACGAAAACCCCGACGTAGCGGTCCAGGCCGGCAACCCCGGGACCGGTCCCCAAGCGGGCCCTACCGGCCATGGATTTCCTCAAAGTAGATGTACTTCCGCCACTTTTCGTCGAGCAGGCCCAGCCAGCGGAGGTAGAAGAAGAGTTGTTTCTTGGGGATCCGACGGGGGTCCAGCCGGAGTTGCAGACCCGCCTCCTCCGGGAGGCGGTTCGCTTTATACGTATTGCAGTCCGGGCAAGCGATGGCCAGGTTATCCCACCGACTCCAACCGCCCCGGGACCGGGGCACGATGTGGTCCCAGGTGACTTCCTCGGGACGCAGGGGTCGCTCGCAGTATTGACAACGCAGGCGGGGGTAGTGCTGGAGGAGCCGCCGGTAGAAGTAACTCCGCTGGGCATGGTGGGGGACGTACCGGCGCAGACGGATCACCGACGGGACGGCATAGGAACGGGACGGTGTTCGGATCTCACCGGCGCCGACCTCTTCGATGGTCGCCCGCTCCTTCCAGACTAAAACCAGGGCTCGCCGTACGCTGGTCACATGAATGGGCTCGTAGGATAGGTTTAGGACCAGCACGGGCCGCCGCCAGACCGGTTGGCGATCGAGGATCGACACGTCCTGCGCCGACGTCTATAGAGGTACCGGGTATCGGGTCCCCGGTGTTCGATATCCGGCCCTCGGCCATCGCCGTCCGGCAAGCCGGTACCCGGTGTCGGATATGGGCCGGAGACTCCGACCCGATACCGCCGCGTCTCATTGATGTCTGTATGAATAGAATGGCGCTCCTTGCAGAATCGGTCAAGTCCCGGCATTCGACCATCCCAGGCAGAGGGAGGGATGCGGCCATTCTATCGGAGTTCAAGGTTCGGGGGAGTCCGGCGGTCTTGGGGTCGGATCGACTGCATCGTCTGACGGACTTGACATTTGTTGTTAGTAAACTAAACTAGAAAGTCTAATTCCGAGGGGTTCTGGAAGAGGCCTATGGAGGCGACCCAACGATGAAGCTGAGCCGTGCCTTCTTTCGGTTCTGGCTCCAGGAAGACCAGCCCGATGTCCACGAGTGGCCCCGTTGGGTCCGTAAGTACGCCATCCTGGAAGCCACCCGGCGGATCTTAAACCACTCCGGCCTGGAAGGCCTGACGGTCGACGCCATCGCCCGGGAGGCCGGGATCACGAAGGCCACCGTCTATGCCTACTTTTCGGGCCGAGACGAACTCTTGTTTGACACAGTGCGTTACGTCATGAAGCGGTTCCGTTACGGCTGGATCCGGGCCATCCGGCGGGGCCGAACGACGCGCCAGAAGCTCCTGCGGACTTTGGTGTACTACCTTCACCACGTCGAGGCGAACCGGTCGGTCTTTGAGATCCTGTATCGGGGCTTGCTGTTCACGACGGAGGCCTCCCGGTCGGCCTGTAAGGCCATGATCCACGAGGAACTCCGTCACTATCACGGCCTCCTTAAGGGGCTCGTCGAGCAGGGGATCGCCGAGGGTTGGCTCCGGCCGGTCGACCCCGACGAGGCGGCCTTTTTCATCCTTCACGTCCTTCACGGATCCGCCATGCGGCGAATTTACCTGGGGGTAAGCCCGCCCGTGCGGGAGCATGCCCGAACACTCCTCAACTTCTGCCTTCGGGGCCTGCAGGTTCCGACGGTTCGTCGGGCTTCCGGGTCCCGGGTCATGGAACGACAGGGAGAACGGCAATGAAGCGATGCCGACAGTCCGATGGGTGTCTTCGGGCGATGGCCTGGACGGTGGGCCTCGGCCCCTTGGGGCCAAATGACCGGGACCTCATCGTGATCCTTCAGGTCGAGCCCGTGTACGTGACCTTTACCGCGCTCCAGCAGTACCTGCTGGACATTCAGGCCCGCTGGCCCCGGGAGGCCCTGCCGGAGCGGCCTGAAAAGCGCTTTGAGGGTCGGAGCGTCGACCCGGCGACGGACACGGTCTGCCTGAAGGCCCGGTTCGAGAACGCCTCACGGGAACATATTCGCTGGGTCTCTTAATCTCCGCTTTTTGACCCTCGGAGGTGAAATATGCGCCAATGGGTCTATGGAATCTCCGCTGTCGCCGGTCTTACCGTCCTTGGGACTCTCATCGGGTTCGCCGCCCGGTCTCGCCGTCCGGACCCGACGGGGACACCGGCTCCGTCACCGCCCGCCCCGACGATCCGGACCGCCGTGAATGTGACGGTCGTCCCGGCGGAACTCCGGGCCTGGCCCCGGGTCGTCGAGGCCGTCGGGACGGTCGCCGCCTGGGAGCAGACGGAGATCGCCGCTCAGGTCGACGGCCCTGTGACAGAGGTCCGCAAGGACGTCGGAGACGCCGTCCGGGCGGGCGAGGTCTTAGCCCGAATCGATGAACGGGAGTATGAGCTCCGCTATCGACAGGCGCAGGCCGATGCCGAGCAAGCCGCCCGGGATCTCGAGCGGGCCGAGCAGATGGCCCGGCAAGGCCTTATCCCGCCCCAGCAACTGGAAATGGCCCGGGTCCGGGCCCAGGTCGCTCAGGCCAACGCCGACGTGGCCCGGAAAAAGTACGAGGACACGGCGGTGCAGGCCCCGTACGCTGGGGAGATCACCCATCGGTTCGTTTCGCCCGGGGACTACGTGGGGATGGGTCAACCCCTGTTCGTCCTCATGGCGACCCAGCGCCTCCGGCTGAAACTCCAGGTTCCGGAGACTCACTACGCCCGTCTCCAGCCCGGTCAGACCGTCGAGGTTCGGTTGGACGCCCTACCGGGCCGGACCGTGACGGGCCGGATCTACCGGGTTAATCCTGCCGTCGACCCGGCGACCCGCATGGTCCCCGTCGAGGTCCTCATCGAGAACGCCGACGGTCAGGTCCGGCCGGGTATGTTTGCCCATGCCCGGCTTCACCTGGGGACGGAGGCCCCGATGGTGACACTCCCCGTCTCGGCCCTTCAGGCCATGTCCGGCGGAGTTCAGAAGGTGTATATCGTCGAGGGCGACAGGGTTCGGGAGCGGGCCGTCGAGGTGGCCTTTTATGTGGGGGATTGGGTCGTCCTCCGGTCGGGCGTCCGACCCGGGGAGCGGGTCGTGGCCCCGGTCCCGGCGACGATCTGGGACGGCATGGCCGTTCGCGTCGTATCCTCGTCCTCGTTCAACTCGGCTTCCCCGGAAGACTGTCGCGTCTCAGCGGAGGAATGCAAGGCAGATTCATCCATGAACTCGTCCCACGCCCCGTGAACGACTATGGAAAACATATAAAAAAGAATTGAAAATCAATTATATCATGGGGGCTTTGCTGTGAGTGGCTTTATCCCTTGTATTCGAAATGAGGGTTCAAACCTACGTAGGAGGCTTTAGTCATGACGCACTCCTCTTCTCCGGTCTCGGAAGAACGGCGGGGCGTCGCCCTGTTCGTGTATCGGCCGGTCCTGGCGACCATGATCGTCGCCTTCCTGGTGACCCTGGGCTGGGTGTCTTTCCGGGGCCTGCCGGTTGACCTGTTTCCGAACATCGAACTGCCCGTCGTGACGGTCACGACGGTCCTGCCCGGGGCCAGTCCCGAAGAGATCGAATCGACGGTCACCAAGCCTCTGGAAGAGGCCATCAACACGGCCAGCGGCATCGACGAACTCCGTTCCTTCAGTCAGGAAGGCGTCTCGACCATCGTCGTGTCCTTTGTCCTGGAGAAGCGTCCAGACGAGGCTGTCCAGGATGTCCAAAACAAGGTTAACACCGTGCTCTCCCGGCTCCCGACGGGGACGAAGCCCCCGGTCATCTCAAAACTGGATTTTGGGGCCGTCCCCATCCTGTATATCGCCGTTTCCTCCCGACGGGACCTGCGGGAGACGACCGAGATCGCCCGGAAACTCCTGAAGGAGCCCCTCGAGACGGTCCCGGGCGTCGGGTCCGTCGTCCTCTTCGGCGGGCGCGAGCGGGCCCTGCAGGTTGAACTCATCGCCGAACGGCTCCGGGCCCTGGACCTGCCCGTCGTGGCCGTCTGGAACGCCATCCAGGCCCAGAACCTGGAGTATCCCGGCGGGCGCCTGAAGTCCGAAGACGGCCAGGAGACGGGGGTCCGCCTGCAGGCCCGGGTCCGGAACGCCGAGGACTTGGCGAATCTCGTCATCGCCGAGCGGAACGGGGCCATCCTCCGGCTCAAAGACGTGGCCGTCATCCGAGACGCCTTTACGGAGCCCCGTCAGTCGAGCCGCCTGTGGATTCGCGGCCAGAGCGACGTCCCCGAAGAAAGCGTGACCCTCGTCGTCTTCAAGCAGGCCCGGACGAACACCGTCCGGGTCATCGAGGCCGTCAAGGCCCGCCTCGAGGAACTCCAGAAGACCCTGCCCCCGGACGTGCAGACCCACGTCCTGGGCGACCAGTCCCGCTTCATCCGGGAGTCCATCCGGGAACTCCAACTCCACCTTGTGCTGGGGGCCGTCCTGGCGAGCCTGGTCGTCTTTCTGTTCCTGCGGAACTGGCAGGCCACGCTCATCAGCGCCCTGGCCATCCCGACGAGCCTGATCGCCACGTTCATCTTCATCCGGGCGGCGGGCTATTCCCTCAACAACATGACCCTGCTCGGCCTGACCGTCGCCGTCGGGATCGTCATCGACGACGCCATCGTCGTCGTCGAGAACATCTTCCGGCACATGGAGGAGTACGGTGTCTCGGCCTTCCAGGCGGCCGTCCAGGGGTTCCGGGAGATCGCCCTAGCCGTGACGGCGACGACGTTCTCCCTGGTCATCATCTTCCTGCCCCTGGCCTTCCTCCGGGGTTCGGCGGGCTTGTTCCTGCGGCAATTCGGGTGGACGAGCGCCGTGGCCGTCCTGTTTTCGCTCCTGGTCGCCTACGTCCTGACACCCATGCTGAGTTCCCGGCTCCTGAGACCTCAAAAGGTCCGCTCTAAGGCAGTCGGCTTCTACCGCTGGATCGAGACGGGCTACGTGGCCGTGCTACGGTGGGCACTCCGCCACCGGTGGGCCGTCGTCCTCATCGCCGTCCTGTGCGTCCTGAGTACGTTCCCCATCGTCCGCTTCATGGGGAAGGAATTCATCGGCAGCGACGATACGGGCGAGTTTAGCGTCTCCATCGAACTCCCCGCCGGGGCGGCCCTGGAGACGACCGACCGGGCTCTGCTCCGCATCTTTGAACGGCTCCGAGCCATCCCGGAAATCCAGGCGATGGTCCTCCGGGTTGGCGACGTCACGACCGGGAGCGAGGCCGTAAATCAAGGCAACATCTACGTTCAGCTTGTCGACTACCGCCAGCGAAAGCGGAGTCAGTTCGACATCATGCGGGAGATCCGCCAGATGCTGAGGGACTTCCCCGACATGCGGCTCCAGGTCACCGAGGCGGCGGCCATCGGCGGGGCCAGCGGGTGGCAGTTCCCCGTCAACGTCGTCCTGACGGGACCTGACCTCAACGTCTTGGAAGACATAGCCCGCCACGTCATGAGCCGCATGCGAGCGACGCCGGGCTTCGGGAGCGTGGACTCCTCAATCCCTGTCCGGACGCCCGAGTTCCAGGTCCGGGTCCTCTATGACCGGGCCCAGACCCTCGGCGTGCGGGCCCAGGACGTAGCCCTGAGCCTCCGGATCCTCCTGGGCGGTGACGAAGTCTCCAGTTTCCGGGAGGGCGTCGACCGCTACAGTATCTGGCTCCGTCTCCGGCCCGAAGACCGCCGGAACCTGAACGACGTCCTGACACTTCCCGTCCCGTCCCTCCGGGGAACGAACGTAGAACTTCGCAACGTCGCCCGCGTCGAGTTCGGCGTCGCTCCGGCGGCCATCCAGCACTGGAACCGGTCCCGCGTCGTCAACGTCCTGGCGACCCTGGACGGCCTCGACTTGGGGCGGGCCCTGGACGTTGTCCGCCAGGCCCTCGCCGAGGTTCGTCCCTCGGCGGCCTATGACATGCAGGTCCTGGGCCGGGGCAAGATCATGGCTGAAACCTTCGCCAGCTTCCTAACGGCTTTCGGCCTGGCCTTTGTGTTCATGTACATCATCCTGGCCGCCCAGTTCGAACACTTCCTCCATCCCGTCACGATCCTTCTGTCCATCCCCCTGACCCTACCCTTTGCCCTCCTGTCGCTATGGCTGTGGGGCGAGAACTTGGGTCTCTTCGGCCTGATGGGGACGTTCCTCCTGGCCGGCGTCGTCAAGAAAAACGGCATCCTGCAGGTCGATTACACAAACCGCCTTCGGGCCCAGGGCCTGAATCGGTGGGACGCCATGATCGAGGCCAACCGGACCCGCCTCCGGCCCATCCTGATGACGACCTTCACGCTGGTGATGGGCATGATCCCCATCGCCCTGGGGCGGGGTCCCGGAGCGGCGAGCCGAGCCTCTCTGGCGAAGGCCATCGTCGGGGGCCAACTCCTGAGCTTGCTCATCACCCTCCTGATCGTGCCCGTCGGGTACAGTCTGTTCGACGACATGACCGGTTGGGTCCGACGGCGAGTCCTGCGGACGGCTCCGACGGAGGCCGTCCCGGCGGCGTCCGACGGCATCGCCCTGCGGACGCAAGCACCGGACGGGGCCCGATGAGCCGGACGTCACCCAAAGATCTCCTTCAGGGGGAGCCGAAAACCCGGCAGGACCGTCGATTCCAGGACCTCCTCCTCGGCATACGCCCCCTGAAGCCGAAACCGCTGACCCCGCAGGACATAGACCTC
>Ga0197143_1000118_pt1 | contig 89617 bp, 91 predicted proteins | sample GBS70_MetaG_FD_148603 | JGI IMG/M metagenome (GOLD analysis project Ga0197143, IMG submission 148603) | Sediment microbial communities from Great Boiling Springs, Gerlach, Nevada, United States - GBS 70_MetaG | ecosystem: Environmental > Aquatic > Thermal springs > Hot (42-90C) > Sediment...
GAAACATTTTAATTGGTTTTCAAGCTGGCACTCCATCAACCACCACCTCTAATTTCTTGAACATTGGCAATCTCATCTTTGCCACTGGAGTGAATACTGCCACTGGTACTGCTATTTCCACGGGCAACGTCGGCATTGGGACGAGTTGGCCAAGTTACAGACTTCAGGTTGAAGGAAGTGTTGGTGCTTATGCTTATTATTATATCTCTGGAAGAGATTTCAAAGAAGAAATTGAAAAATTTGAGGATGAAGAACTTCTTGAAAAAATTTCTAAGCTTCAGATAATAAAATATAGATTAAAGGGTGAAGACAAAAAACAGATTGGATTGATTGCTGAAGAATTAGAAAAAATTTTCCCTGAATTGGTAATTGAAAAAGATAATAAAAGGTCAGTCGACCTTGCCGGCTTAGTTGCGGTTTTGATTGAAACTATAAATACTCTTGAAAAAAAAGTTTGGTTGCTAGAAAATGAAGTAAGATATTTAAAAGAGGTAATAAAATAAATTATGACAAAAAAAATATTAATTTGGGTTTTAATAATAGTGATTATTGTTATAGGAGTAATTGCTGGTTATTTCTTCCAGAATATGTTAAAATTTAAAGAACAAAGACAAGAACAAGAAGTACCACCAGTTTCCCTTCCATCAGAAGAAGGAATTTTTTTACCTGCTGGCGAATTTAGAGAAACAAGACCAGAAGCTGTGAAAATGGTTGAGGACTTAGGTGAGAGAGAAAAAATAGTCTCTGATATTGTTTGCAAAAAAGAAGAATTTAAAGACCCCAGAGGTAAAATTTATTTGTCACTACAAAATATTGATGAACAGACAGTAGGAATTTATGAATTTGATGTTAAGATGAAAGTGTTGAACGAGTATTTAAAGAAGGAAGGGTGTAATAATTTAACTGTAAGTTTTTCTCTTGATAAAAGATACATTACTTTTGTATCTGATTGTGAAGAAAATAGAGAAACAATTGCAATCGCCAGAAGTGATAAAAGTGAAAGTAAATTTTTAAAACTTTCTTTAACGGGAGACGGATTTTTCTCGAGACCGATCTTTTCTCCAAATGGTAAAGAGATTGCCTTCACTTTTATTCCCTCTGTTAGCGATATTTTAGCAGAAAGTGGGAGAACTTATATATTTGACCTTGAAGGTAAAGAAAAATTCTCTACTGCTGGAACAATGCCTATTTTTTCTCCAGATGGAAAATATCTTTTAGTATTAAAGAATCCTGGAATTTATAAAATTAATTTAGAAACAGGAGAGGTAGAGAGGGTTGTTGAGTTAAGAGATGTAAATAATCAACTAATATTAGGTAGATTAAATATGATGATATCTCTTTCTCAAGATGGAAAAAAATTAAGCTTGAGTAATGTTGAAAGAAATGAAATTTATGTTTTTGAGATAGAATCGTGGGAACCGTTCAATTATAAATTGATTGCTCAACTAAAAGCTAATGGTTTTTGGAATCAATTTTCACCTGACGGGAAATATTTAGTCTTGCAAGAGTCTGACCTTACTTCAGAAGGTTTTCCAATAAATCCAAGAATTTCTGTTATTGAAACTTGCACTTTTGAAAGATTATTCTCTTTTGATTTAAAATCATATAACCCAACAGCAATGTGGGTAACAGATTGGCAATATTAATAAAATAAAAAAATATGAAATTAAAAGCCAAAATTAAATTTATATCCCTAATTCTCCTTCTTTTCCTTCTTTCCTTCTCTTTTGGTTTTTTTCTTTCTTATAAAGAATATTATGCTCAAGATGCTCAAGCGAGTATAGTAAGGCTTGATAAAACAAGTACAAATATTGATAAATATTTTATTTGTCGTAATATTATCAATTATTCTTCAAAATCTTATATGATACCTTTTAGGACAAAGGAAGAGTGGTGCTCATTTATAAAAAGAGCTCCAGCTCTAGGATTGGTGGTAGAAAAATGTATGAGGTGTTATTGGACTGAGTGCTGGTGTACGAATTGTAGGAGACGGACTTGCGAATATTATAATACCCAAGATTGTCCTTAAGAACTTGTAATAAATTTTCTTTTTTAACCTTATACTTAATTTTTCCCTAATTAATGAAAAAAATTGAAATACTTTTGATAATTATCTTGTTTTTTGTCCTTGCTTCCAAAGTGAAGGCAGGAATAGAACACAATGTTTCAGGATGGGCTTGGTCAGAAAATATTGGTTGGATTTCTTTTAATTGCTACAACGATTACGACGGTGATGGAATTTTAGAAAGCCATTGTACTGATGAAGGATACCCTTCTAATTATGGCGTAAACCTCGATACTCAAACAGGACTTTTTTCAGGTTATGCTTGGTCAGAACACATTGGTTGGATTTCTTTTAATGAATCAGAACTTTCTGGTTGTCCTCAACCTCCTTGTCGTGCGTGGTTGGATTTAAGCAACAACAGAGTTTATGGATGGGCAAGAGCTTTAGCTTTTGGTGGTGGTTGGGATGGTTGGATACACTTGAACGGAACGACTACGAATGGGACTTCTTATGGAGTGACTTTCAATTCTTCAACTAATAAATTTGAAGGTTGGGCTTGGGGCGGAGATGATACAAGTCCTACTGCTGTAATTGGGTGGATTTCTTTTCATTCAGTAAAGAAGCAAAATAGACCGCCGAGTATAGGAGATAAAAGCGTAGACATCTCAAGCTCTATGGTAATTTGTGGGCAAACAGGAGGTTCAAGAGCATATTTTAGTTGGCAATTTTTGGACCTCGATCCAGAAGACTTTCAAGGAGCTTATCAAATTCAAATTTCAACGAACTCAAATTTTAATAACATATTAATAGATACTCAAAAAATACTTTCTTCTTCTCAAAGTTTTCTTTTAGACAATCCTTTTGGATTATTGGATTGGAATACTACCTATTATTGGAGAATTAAAGTTTGGGATAACCACGATTTAGCGAGTAATTGGATTGTTGGGGGTTCATTTCAAACCCCTACTCATTCATATCCAGCAGTTGATTTTAGGTGGTTTCCTCGATCTCCACGTATTGGAGAAGAAATTCAATTTGAAGATATGTCAGAAACTTTTGGAGGAACCACTATTTCATCTTGGAGATGGACATTTGAAGATGGAACTACTACTACTTATTCTTCTCAACAACATCCTACCACCACCTTTAGAACGTTGAACCCAAAAGTAACGTTGAAAGTAACAGACAGTGATGGTTTTTCTTGCGAGAAAACAGTAATTTTACAGCAACGCATTCCCTTTCCATTTTTCAAAGAGATACAATCTTTCTTTTATGAAACGATAGATAAATTTGGTTATTTCTTGCACCTTTTGCAAAACCTCGTTTCAGGTAGAGTCTTTAACCTTTTGAGCTCAATTTTTTTTCCACAGCTTTCGCACATTCCATAATTTCCTTTTTTTATTTTTTTCAAAGCCAGTTTTATGTCTCTTAATTTAACCTCTAACGTTTGCTCTGTCGCTCTTAATGCTTCGTATTCTTCTACTTGGTCTGCGCTTTTTTCTTCAATTCCCATTCCAGATTCCTCTCCATAATGTGGAAATTTTGCTTCCCAATCTTCAGGTATTTTTCCTTCCTTGGCAATTCTTTTTAAGACTTCTTCAATTTCTTTTTTCTCTTTTTCTAATTTCTCTTTTAGTTTTTCAATGATTTCTTTTTTCATTGTTTTATCTTTTCAATGACCTTTTTAATACTTTCTAAAGATTCTCCAAAAATGAAGTAGTTGTCAATTATGGTATAACAAAGACCGAGATCTTGTAATGAAATTGTTAAAAACCTTACCTTTTGGCCATTTATTGAAGTTTCTTTGAATTTTTTAGAAAGCGTATTGACCTTTTGCCCCAACAAGAAAACCCCTTCCCCTTCCAATTTCCTTTCCCACCCAGATAGTTCAGTCAATGTTTCACCCTCTTTTATTTTTGCTATTATAATAAATCTCTTGCCTTGAGATTGGGAATAAATTCCCATATTAAAGCTTTCAATTTTTTCTAAAATACTCTCTGGATACCAAAACTGGAATTCTGAAAGTATTTCTTTTAATTCCAAGACCTCCCCTTCTTTCAACATTACAATTCTTTTAATATTTCCAATTTCTAATTCCCTTTCTTTTTCCTCAAAAAATTTTCCTATTCCTTCTCCTATATCAACCAGAGATTCTCTCTCAAATGAAATTAAATTAGGATGGATAATTTTAGTTGTTTCTTCTATTTCAGTTTGAGGTTCAATACTTGGCGTTTCTTGTTGAATTTCTTGAGTGATTGGTGGTTGGATTTGTTCTTCTTGAGGAGGTTGAATTTGTTCTTGTTGAGTTGGTATTTCTTTCTTTTCTCTTTTTAATATTGTCTTTGATAGTCCAAACCAAATTGTGAAAGAAATTATAACTAAAATTGTTGTGAAGATAAAAAACCTTACCACATTTCTTTGAAGTTTTGACACTCTCTTTGGTATTTTTTCTAACTTTATTTGAGGAATAACTTGTGAAATTTCTTTTTCTATTTTTTTCTCTTCAATTTTTTCTTTTAATTCTTCTTTCATTTCCTCTGGTTTTTTCTTTTCTATCTCAATCTCTTTTTGAGCGTTTATTATTTCTTCTTCAATTTTTCTTTGCTTTTCTTTTAAAAATTCCAATTCCTTTAATTTTTTCTCTATTTCTATTTCAGCTTCTTTTTTTGTTTCTTCAATTTCCTTTTTTGCAATCCAGTCCAAAATCTCAGGCGATACCATTTTTTCTATTTTTTCTATTTCTTTTTCCAATTCGTCTATTTTTGCGTCGTTTTCCCTTTCTTTTTTTATAACCTCTTTTTCCTTTTCTTCAAAAATTTTGATTTTCTCTTCTATTTCCCACCTTTTTTGTTCAATCTTTCTTCTTTCTTCTTCAATTTGTTGCCTTTCTTTCTCAATTTGAATTTGTTTTTCTTTTTCTTTTGTCATTTTTTCTTCTTCTTCTATTGCTTTTAATTCTTCGTTGATTTCTTTTTCCTCTTTTAACGTTAAATTTAATTCTTCTTCTAATTTTTCTCTTTCTGAAAATAAATTATCCTTTTCCTCTTTAATTTGAGATTGAACCTCTTTTGCTTTTTTTAACTCATCTTTTAGGTCTATTAATTTAGGCAAGGAACCTATAACCTCAATCTCTCTTTTAATTTTATCGACTTTTTCTCTTAAACCTTTTTCTTCTTGATCTTCTTTCTCTATTTCATTGTCTATCTCTTTTACTTTCTTTTCTATTTCAATTATTTTTTCCTCTACTCTCCACTTTTCTCTTTCTATTTCCTTTCTTTTGTCTTCAATTTTCCATCTTTCTTTTTGGACTTGTTTTTTCTCTTCAATTGTTTGCAATTGCTGTTCTTTTTTTTCGATTTCTTCTTTTAATGTTTCAATTTCCTTTTCTTTTTCTAAAATAGGTGATAGTTCTTCTTTTTCAATTTTTTCTTTTTCGCTTAAAAAGTACTCCTTTTTATTCTTCAAACGACTTATTTTTTCTGTGATTCCTTGAATTGTATCTTCTATTTTTGTTAATTCTCTTTGAAGCGTTGTTTTTTTGCCTTCAATTTCTTTCAATTTTTCTTCTAAGGTAAGTTCCTTTTTTTTTGGTTGTTTCAAAATCTCAATTTCTCTTTCTAAATCAAAAATTTTACTTTCAATTATTTTCTTTTCTACTTTTAATTTTTCTATTCTTTCTTCAATACTTTGAGAAGTGGTTTTTTGTTCCTCTTTTATTATTTCTTTTACCTCTTCTTTTTCTGAAAATTCTTTTTTGAAAGAGTTCAATTTTTTTTCTTTGAATTTTAAAATTTTTTCTCTTTCCTTTTCTGCTTCCATTTCTTTCAATCTTTTTAAGTCTTTTTCCATCGTCCTTATATCTTCCCTTTTTAAGAGTTCTAATTTTTCGCTTTTTTCTTCCATATTATTCAAAAATAGATAGGTTTATTCTGCCTAAATCGTCTATTGATATTACCCTTACAGGAATGACATCGCCCACTTTTAGCCTTATTTTCCTGTATTTTTTAAGCCTTTCATTATGCAACAAACCTTCTTGTCCTGGTAAAATTTCAACGAAAGCTCCAATATTTAATATTCTTTTAACTCTTCCTTGGAAAACCTCTCCTACCTTGACTTCCCTTGTAATGTTTTTAATCCAGGATATTGCTTTTTTCGTTGCATTTTCGTTATCGCTTGTGACAAAAATTTTTCCAGATTCTTCAATATCTATTGATACTCCTGTTTCCGCAATGATTTCATTTATCGTTCTACCACCAGGCCCTATTACATCTCTAATTTTTTCTGGATTAATTTGTAAAGTAAGTATTTTTGGCGCATATTTTGAAAGGGTTTCTCTTGGCTTTGAAATTACTTTTTTCATTGTTTTTAAAATTTCAAGTCGAGCCTTTTTTCCACTATTTAAAGCTTCCTTTAAAATTTCTATTGTTATCCCGTCTATTTTTATATCCATTTGAATAGCCGTCACTCCATCTTCGGTCCCCGCCACTTTAAAGTCCATATCGCCAAAATGGTCTTCTGGTCCTTGAATATCTGTTAATACTTTATAATTACCCTTTTCATCTGTTACTAAACCGATAGCAATGCCAGCGACAGGTTTTAAAATTGGAACGCCAGCATCCATTAAAGCCAAGGAAGAAGAACAAGTAGAAGCCATTGAGGTAGAACCGTTTGAAGATAAAATTTCAGAGACAATTCTAATCGTATAAGGGAATTGTTCAAAATCTGGTATGACAGGCAATAAAGCCTTCTCCACGAGCATACCGTGTCCTATCTCTCTCCTCCCTGGTCCCCTTAATGGAGCAATGTCGCCTGTTGAGTAGGGAGGAAAATTATAATGGTGCATAAACCTCTTTTTTCCGGAAATTTCCATTCCATCTAACAATTGTACGTCCCCTGGTGCTCCTAGCGTAAGAATAGATAAGGATTTTGTTTGTCCTCTACAAAAAATTGCAGAACCGTGCGTTCTTGGTAAAACAGAAATTTCACAAGAAATATCCCTCATTTCGTCTACTTTTCTTCCATCTGGCCTAATTCCATTTTGAATTATTTCTCGAGAAAGTATTTTTTCAGCTTCTTTGTAAAAAAATTTTAAAGCAAGAAATTTTTTCTCTGGAAAACGCTCATTTACAAATTCAATAAACCCTTTCTTTAAACTTGCAAATTTTTCGTTTTTTTCTTTTTGAAAAATTGCCTCTTTTAATCTATCACCCAAAAATTTTTTTAACTCATTTTCAAGATCTGGATTTTCTTCCCTTTCCAATTTAACCTTCTCTTTGCCAATATCTTTGACTATTTTTTCTTGAAAATCAATTAACTTTTTTATTTCAGGTATCGCAACATCAATTGCTTTCAAAATAACCTTTTCACTTACTTGAAGAAATCCTCCTTCTATCATATTTACCAAAATGTTTCCGTTTCTTTTTGTTCCAGAAACCACTATATCAATTTCAGATTGTTCTTTTTCTTTATAAGTAGGATTGATTAAAAAATTGTTTCCAATTTTTCCCACCCTTACTGCTCCTATGGGACCTTTCCATGGTATTTCTGAGATGGCAAGAGAAAGAGAACTTGCCAAAAGAGCCAAAATGTCTGGGTCATTTTCACCGTCCCAACTCAACACCGAATTGATTACCTGAACCTCCCTTTTTAAATTTTTGTCAAAAAGTGGCCTGATTGCTCTATCTACCATTCTGGCATTATGAATAGCTTCGTCAGATGGCCTACCTTCTCTTTTTATGAATCTTGGACCCTTTATTTTTCCAGCAGCGTAATACTTTTCTTCGTATTCCACCGTCAGCGGGAAAAATTCAATTTGCTCTTTTTCTTCAGCAGACATACACGCAGTACTCAAAACCATTGTGTCTCCATATTGTAAAAAACAAGAACCAGAAGCTTGTTCTATTAAATTTGAAAGGTTAAATATCATTTCTTTATTTCCGATTTTGAGTGTATATTTCATGCTTTTTTTCTCGTTTAATTTATAAAAGCAAATACTTTTGTAGATTTTCTTCCAAATCGATAAATTCGTCTGCCATTTCTTTGAGTTTGCTTGATGTAGTTTTTCCAAAAGCCATTATTTCTACTCTCTTTCCCTGATTTTTTAAATATTCAACCAATTGGAGAAAGTCTCCATCGCCAGATAATAATACAATAACATCGACAGAAGGAGCAATTCTAATAGCATCTACCGTAATTCCAACATCCCAATCACCCTTTTTAAAACCGCTTGAGTATTCTTGCAATTCTTTTTCTCTTATTTCAATTCCAATTTGTTTCAAGGCTGCCACGAAACTTCTTTCTTCACCCGTTTTAGTTTTAATTACATATGCCAACGCTCTTACAAAACTTCTTTTATCGATTGCATCTTTTAAGACCTCTTTAAAATTCACTCTAGCTCCAAAAAGGTTTTTTGCTGAATGATATAGATTGGCAGTATCTATAAAAACTGCTACCCGCTGAGCCTTCGGTTTCTTAATGGCCGTATTTCTTTTTATTCCCTTCATTTTTTAATGCCTATCATTTCAATTAACTTATTATATCTTTTTTCGTCCTCTTTCTTTAATATTCTTAACAACCTTCTTCGTCTTGCTACCAATTTTAAAAGAGTTCTTTTTGAAGAAAAGTCTTTTTTATTTTCTTTTAGATGTAAAATCAATCTTTTAATTTTTTCTGTCAATAATGCAATTTGTACCTCATAAGACCCTGTATCAGAGTCGTGAAGTTTGTATTTTTTTATTATTTCTTCTTTTTGTTCTTTGTCTAACATATTTTGATTTTTCTAAAAAACTTTTGGCCTTGTGCGGACGGTGGGATTTGCACCCACACGGGGAAAATCCCCACTACCCCCTCAAAGTAGTGCGTCTTCTAAATTCCGCCACGTCCGCGTCGCTCGCTTTTCCAGAGCTTATCCCGTTGGCGTCAAACATTATTGTTGAATCGTTCTCGGTTCTTGACACCCTATTTCTTTCTCAAATAATACAATTTTGCTCTTTTTCTCTTTCCTTCTTTTAAAATTTCAATCTTTTCTATCGTAGGGGAATAAATGGGAAAAATCTTTTCAACTCCAATACCAGAAATTTCTTTTCTTACTGTAATAGTAGCTCCAATCTCTTTCCCGTGTTTTCTAGAAATGACTATTCCCTCAAATGTATTAATCCTTTCTTTATTTCCCTCTTTTATTCTTTGATAAACCTTTACGATGTCTCCAGCTTTTATTTTATCTTTAATATCTTGAGAATTTTTCATATGATTTCTAATAAAACTATTTTTGTTTCATCTTTAGATAAATGTTCTTTTTTGATTGATAACCTTTTCTCCGGGACCAAAGATTTAATGCCAAATGATTTCAAAAATCTTTCAACTGGATCTAATTTCAGTTTTAATTTGGGCAAACCATAGTGCATAGGTATTACAATTCTAGGTTCCAATTCTTCTATTATATTTGTTGCCTCATTTGCTGAAATGGTAAATTTACCGCCAACGGGTATCATTAAAACATCAACACTTCCAATTTCTTCACTTTGTTTTTCTGTCAGTTTCTCTTGTCCAAAATCTCCCATATGACATATCTTTAAATTTTCACTTTCTATTGTAAACATTAAATTTTCTCCTCTTTCTTTACCCTCTTTATTATCGTGAAAGCTTTTAATTGCTTTTATCAATACATTTTTGACTTCATATTCTCCCTGATGTTCAATGAGAAAATAATTTCCAGAAATTGCCGCTTTGTTATTATGATCAAAGTGATTGTGAGAAATCAATAAAATATCTGCTTCTATCTTAGGTACCCTCAACCCAAGTTCGCTTGAAAAAGGGTCAATGGCAATGATTATTTTTTCGTTTTTATTTTTTGTTATTATTTTAAAGAATGAATGTCCGTGCCAAATTATTTCCATAATTTATATTTTAATTTTAATAAATTCTTCAAAAAATTTCAAAATTAAATTTTGTAGTTGAAATGAGAAAAAAATTTTTATAAAATTAAAATATTATGATCACAACAAAAGATATTTTAGAGCAAAGTAATGCTTTGAAACCTCCAAAGGTAGGCGATATGGTGGAGGGAAGGGTGATTCTTAAAAAAGCCTTTGCTATTTATTTAGATATTGGCATCTTTGGCACAGGCGTTATTTATGGTAAGGAATTTAAGAAAGCGAAGAAAGAGTTAAAAAATTTACAAATTGGTGATAAGGTTTTAGCTAAAATCGTTGATTTGGATAATGAAGAAGGGTTTGTTGAGCTTTCAGTAGCAGGGGCAGCAAAAGAAATTGCCTTGGAAGAATTAAGAAAAATCAAAGAGGATGGAAAGATCATAAAGGTGAAAATTACAGGAGCTAATAAGGGAGGATTGTTAACGAATGTGTTGGGCGTTGATGCTTTTTTGCCCTTTTCCCAACTTTCACCAAGGTACTATAAAGATGAAAACGTTAAAGAAGGTTTGGAATATAGGGGAACAAATAGTGAAACAAGTCGATTGGATATTCTAGAAAAGGTTAAAAATTTGATTGGAACAGAACTAGAGGTAAAAATTTTAGGGATTTTAGAAAGAGGATCTCAGGTGATTTTATCTGAAAAATTGGTGAGCGAAGAAAAAGAAATTTTAAAATATAAGGTTGGTGATGTATTGGAAACAGAGGTGTCTGGTTTAACTGAATTAGGTATTTTTTTGAAATTTGGAGAAGGTTTGGAGGGTTTACTTCCGATTTCAGAAATTTCTGATAATCTGAGTTTCAAATTGGGTGATAAGGTGAGGGCAAAAATTGTTTCTATTGGAGAAGGAAAGATTTTGTTCTCTCTAAAAATATGAAAGATTTGGTAAAGAATTTTGTTGTTGTAGTTTTTATTTTTATTTTGTTTTCTTTTTTGTTTTATTTTGTTGCCAAAAACCAGCAAGAAAAGAGGTTAATTTCTATTTCAGAATTGGTTTCTTTAATAAACGAGGGAAAGGTAAAGGAAATAGAGGTAGTTGGAGATGATGTGTTGGTTTTAATGGCAGATGACTCATTTCACATTGTAAGAAAAGAAGCTGAAAGCTCTCTTTCCCAATCGCTTTTGAATTTGGGGGCAGATAACGAGAAATTGAAGGAAGTGAAAATAAAAATAGGGAAAAAAGAAAATATAGCCTCTTGGTTATTACCTATCCTTTATATCTTTTCTCCTATCATCTTTCTTTTTCTTTTCTTTTGGTTTTTAACAAAACAAGCAAGGGGCGGAGCGAGTCAAATTTTTGATTTTACGAGAGTAAAACCCAGACAATTTGGACCAGGTACTGAGATGAAAGAGAAGGTGACGTTTAATGACATTGGCGGTTTAAAAGAAGAAAAAGAAGAATTGAGAGAAATTGTAGATTTTTTAAGAAATCCCAGAAAATATTTAGAATTGGGAGCTAAAATTCCGAGAGGGGTGTTGTTAATTGGGCCTCCAGGTTCTGGAAAGACGTTACTGGCAAAGGCAATAGCTTGTGAGGCAGGCGTTCCTTTTTACTCAATTTCTGGTTCTGAGTTTATTGAATTGTTTGTAGGCGTGGGGTCTGCCAGGATTCGCAATTTATTTAATGAAGCAAGAAGGGCAGGAAAAGGTATTATTTTCATAGATGAAATAGATTCAATTGGTAAAATAAGAGGTGTAGGGGTTACCGGTGGTCACGAAGAAAGAGAACAAACGTTGAATCAACTTTTGTCTGAGATGGACGGGATTGGAAGAGAAGAAGGAATTATAGTAATGGGGGCTTCAAATAGGCCTGAACTCTTGGATCCTGCCCTTTTGAGGCCTGGCAGGTTTGATAGAAGAATTATTTTAGATTTGCCAGATATAAAAGAAAGGGAAGAAATTCTAAAAATTCATTGTCGAGGAAAACCTATTTCTTTGAATGTTAACCTCAAAGAAATTGCAGAAAGGACACCTGGGTTTTCTGGAGCTGATTTGGCAAATGTGATAAACGAAGCCGCTATTTTGTCAGCGAGAAAAGGAAAAAAACAGATTTTTCAAGAAGATATGTTAGAGGCAGTAGATAAGGTTTTATTAGGACCTGAAAGGAAATCGCATGTATTGTCGCAAAAGGAAAAAGAAATTGCAGCCTATCATGAGGCAGGTCATGCAATTGTGGCTGCTTTTTCCAAAGATGCAGAACCTGTAAGAAAAATTTCAATCATTCCTCGTGGATTGGCAGCAGGTTATACCTTAAAGACCCCCACTGAAGAAAGAAGAATAAGGAGAAAATCTGAATTTTTAGCAGAAATGGCAACGCTGTTGGGAGGTTATTGCGCTGAGATTTTAAAATTTGGAGAAATGTCCACTGGTGCCTCAAGCGACCTAGAAAGAGCAACAGATTTAGCAAAGAGACTGGTAATGGATTATGGAATGTCAAGTTTAGGTCCTATTACTTTTGGTAAAAAAGAAGAATTGGTATTTTTGGGAGTGAAGGAGGTTTATCGTGATTTCTCTGAAAAGATAGCAGAAAAAATTGATAAAGAAATTGAAAAATTTGTGAAGACTGCTCAAGATAATGCTATGGATATTTTAAGAAAGAAAAAAAGAATATTAGAAACACTAGCTCATACATTGATGGAGAAAGAAACGATTGAGAAAGAGGAATTTGAGATGATAATTGGGAAAAGTAAAAAGGCGCGCACGTAGCTCAGCGGTTAGAGCACCACTCTTATAAAGTGGGGGTCGCAGGTTCAAATCCTGCCGTGCGCACAAAATTTTTAAGAGGGCGGTTAGCTCAATGGCAGAGCGTCCGCTTGACGTGCGGAAGGTTGTAGGTTCAAATCCTACACCGCCCACTAACTTTTTAAACTTATATGGAAAAGATAAATAAAATTGCAAAAGTGATTGAAAAGGATATTTCACAAGAAATGAAAGAATCTTATATTGACTATGCAATGTCAGTCATTGTTTCGAGGGCATTGCCTGATGTTCGAGATGGATTAAAGCCTGTTCAAAGAAGGATTTTGTACGCAATGTATGAGATGGGTTTGAAACACAACGCAAAATTTCGAAAGTCAGCAGCAGTGACAGGCGAGGTTTTAGGAAAATATCATCCCCACGGCGACGCTCCTGTTTATGAAGCTTTAGTAAGATTAGCCCAGGATTTCTCTTTAAGATACCCTTTAATAGAAGGTCAAGGAAATTTCGGGAGTATTGACGGAGATCCTCCAGCAGCTCAAAGATACACAGAATGCAGGTTGTCTAAAATTGGGGAGGAAATGCTAAAAGATATTGAAAAAGATACGGTTGATTTTATGCCAAATTACGATGGTACAAAAAAAGAACCTGTCGTTTTACCTTCCCCTCTTCCCCAACTTTTACTTAACGGTTCAGTAGGTATTGCAGTGGGAATGGCAACCAACATACCTCCTCATAATTTAAAAGAATTGTGCGATGCTTTAATTTATTTAATAGATAACCCAAAAGCTGACACAGAAGATCTCTTTAAATTCATTCAAGGTCCTGATTTCCCCACAGGAGGAATTGTTTATAACAAAAAAGGATTAGTTGAGGCTTATTCGAGAGGAAAGGGACCTATTATTATAAGAGCCAAAGCTGAAATTGTGGAAAATGAGAAGGGAAATCCGGTGATATTAATTTCTGAAATTCCATTTCAAGTTCAAAAATCACAACTTTTAGAACAGATAGCGAATTTAGTTAATGAAAAAAAAGTAGAAGGCATAAGAGATTTACGCGATGAATCTGATAAAGAGGGTTTAAGAATTGTTATTGAAATTACTAGAAATTATCCACCCCAGAAGATTTTAAATGCTCTTTATAAATTTACCGACTTGCAAAAAATCTTTCATTTGAATTTGGTTGCGTTGATAGATGGTATTTTGCCAAAAAATTTGAGCTTTCTTAATTGCCTTAACTACTTTTTGGAGCATAGAAAGAATGTAATTTTGAGAAGGTCAAAATTTGATTTGGAAAGATTTAAAGAAAGAGCGCATATTTTGGAAGGGATTAAAAAGTGTTTGGGCAAGATTGAAGAGGTGGTAAAAGTCATTAAAGGTTCAAAAGACAGAGAGGAAGCAAGGAATAAATTAATGAAAAGGTTTTCTTTAGACAAAATACAAGCAGATGCCATTTTGGAAATAAAATTGGCAATGTTGGCAAAATTAGAAAGAGAGAAGATTGAAGGTGAAATAGAAGACCTTGAAAAAAGAATAAGAGAATTGTCTGAAATTTTAAAAAGTAAAGAGAAGGTGAAAGAGATAATAAAAAAGGAGCTGAATTATTTAAAAGAAAATTTTGGAGACGAAAGAAAAACAAAGGTTGTTGAGGAGCCAGTAAGAGAAATTTCAGAGGAGGAATTGGTGCCACAAGAAGAGAATTTAATAACCTTAACGAAAGAGGGTTACATTAAAAGATCAGACCCAAAAGAATTTAGATCTCAAAAAAGAGGTGGAATAGGCGTGATGGGGATGAAAACCGTGGAAGAAGATTTTGTAGAACACTTTTTATTATGCTCTAGTCATGATCATCTTTTGGTTTTCACTGATTCTGGGAAGGTTTTTAAAATTCCAGTTTATGAAATACCAAAGGGAGACAGACAATCTCGAGGAAAGGGCATTTTTAATTTTTTGGATATTACTCCCCAAGACAAAATCTTAAGTATTGTTCCTTTTGGCAAAGAGGACTCAAAATTTATAATATTTGTAACGAAAAATGGTATTGTGAAAAAAACACCAGTGTCAGAGTTTAAAAATGTAAGAAGAAATGGTTTATTAGCCATCTCTTTAAAAAAAGGAGATTTATTGAGAGAATGTCAAAAATCTTCAGGTTTGGATGATATGATTTTAGCAACAAAGTTTGGCCAGTTGATAAGATTTGAAGAAAAAGAAATAAGAGAAATGGGAAGACAGGCAGCGGGAATTAGGGGGATAAAATTAAGGAAAAATGATGAGGTAGTTGGAATGGAGGTTGTGAAAAAAGATATGAAAAAGGGAGAGCTTTTGTTTTTAACTGAAAATGGTTTTGGAAAGAAGGTAGATGTGAAAGAATTTAAGAGACAAAAGAGAGGAGGTGTGGGTTTGAGGTGTGCTAAAATTTCTTTAAAAACCGGAAGCTTAGTAGAGGTGAAACTACTTTATGATGAAACAGATTTAATGTGTATTTCAAAAAAGGGAAAGATTTTAAAAACTAAAATTTCTTCAATCCCAAAACAAAAAAGAGGAAGTCAAGGGGTAAAAATAATGAGGTTGGAAGAAGGAGACAAATTGGTATCTGCAATTTGTATTTAATCTTTTATGGAAAAAGAGTTTTTAAACCCAGAAAACATTATTGAGGAATTGGACCTTTCAAAAAGGATGATAGTGGCTGATTTTGGCTGTGGGTCTGGTGGTTGGACAATTCCTGTTGCAAGGAAAGTAAGATGGGTTTTTGCTTTAGATATTCAAGAAGAGGCTTTGTCTGCTTTAAGGTCTAAAATGAGAGCTGAAAGGATTTTTAACATTGATGCGCTTTTGGCAAACGTTGAAGAAAAAACGACTTTACTTTCTGAAAGTTGCGATTTTGTGTTAATGACAAATCTTTTGTTTCAGGTTGATGATAAAAAGAAGGTTTTAGAGGAAGGAAAAAGGGTTTTAAAAAAGGGGGGGAAAATTTTAATAATAGATTGGATAAAAGATAATCCGTTAACAGAGGAGGTAGAATATGTGGATTTTGAAAAAATAAAAAATTTAGCCAAAGATATGGGTTTAAAAGTTGAAAAAGAATTTAAAGCAGGCATTTATCATCAAGGTTTAATTTTGGTAAAATAAAAAAGTGGCAAAAAAATTATTTTCTTTATTGATTTTAAGTCTGTTGACATTTCAAATTGCCTTTTCAGCCACTGTTACTGTTACTTTCAAAAATCCTGTAGGTGCGACATCTTTTGCAGTAATAATTGATAGGGTTGTAAATTTGGTTTTTTGGCTAGGCATTGCACTTTCTCCTCTTTTTGCCTTATTTGGCGTTTTTCATATCTTGACATCTGGTGGTGATATGTACAAAATAGAATTAGGAAGAAGAATAATCATTTTTACAATCATAGGATTAATTATTGTAATGTTTACAAAAGGAATAATAGAGATAATACTCTCCTTACTGCGATAGGAAAGATTTAAAAATTTTATTGACAAATGGAAGGATTTGGTTTAAAATATCATATTAATCTAAAGGTCAATAATTTCAATTAAAAACATTACAAAATAATATGAAAGGAAATGTAAAGAATTTAATACTCTTGTCTTTATTAGGAGTGATAGTTTTACCAGCTATAGTTTATGGTCAGTTACCTACTGAGGTTCCTGAGAGCTGTACTATTAGGGCTAACACTGGTATTAGTGGATGTCCTGGTGTAGGTAGTACGGCAGAGTATTCAAACACGTATGGTACAGTAAGTGGAGCGTTATGTTGTGTATTTAGTAGTATTAACTTGGTCATTAATTGGATATTTATTGGCTTACTTTTAATTTCAGTACTGGTAGGTTTAGTAGGTGCCTATAGTATAGTCACTGCAGGTGGGAACGCTGAGAAGGTTGATGCTGGTAAAAAGTGGATACTTTATGCGATAATCGGTCTTGGTGTAGCTTTTTTGGTAAGGGCTATTCCTTTCGTTGTTCGTACGATAGTAGTTGGGCAATAAAGAAAAGAAAGAAAAGTACTGAAGGGGGATTTACCCCCTTTTTTATTTAATTACTATTTTCTTTTTCCTTTCTTTTGAGAGTTTTGGAATTTTTACTATTAAGATTCCATTTTGGAAGTTAGCCACAATTCCTTCAGTTTCTATTTCAGCAGGCAAAACTATTTTTCTCGAAAATTTTCCCCAATAGCATTCTTTTATTAGTTCTTCTCCCCTTTCTTCTCTTGGTGTTGGATTTTTTCTTTCTCCTTCAATAAAGAGAACATCTCCTTCAACGTACAAATTTAAATCTTCCTCTTTAATGCCTGCAATAGGAGACACAATTATAATTTCCTTTTCTGTTTGGTACATATCAACTGTAAGCTCTCCTTCTGGTTCTAACCATTTTTCGCCTTCGTCATTGATTTTTATTTTATTTTTTTGAATGTCTTTATTTTCTTTTTCGCCTTCTTTTTTGTTTCCCACTGCGTTTTTTAATTTTTCAAAAAAATTTGTCATTTTTTTTGTTTTATTTTTTTGAAAAGGTTTAAAACAATATACATTGATATTAAGAGAAAAGCAAACAAAATAATGAAAACGATTTTTTCTTCACCTTTGATTATAAATAAATTATAAGTGCCGTGCAAGGAAGTGGCTAATAAAATACCAATTGTTATTAATGTTAACATTTTTTTCTTTTTCAAAATAGAAAGCCCCACAAAAAATCCCAAAATAGCAGAAGAGAGCGTATGCAATAAGGTTGCGCTCAAAAATCTCAAAAGAGAGAGCGTTGCTAATGTATCCCAAATGTTATTTAGATATTGAAAAAATAAAAGCAAATTTTCAGTTGTGGCAAAACCTAAAGCAGACACTATCATATAGATCATGCCGTCTACGGGTTCATCGAGCTCTTTACTTTTGAAAACGACTATTTTTACAACTAAAAATTTTAAAAACTCCTCAATAAAAGCCACTATTAAAAATATTTCAATTATTTGAGATATATTTTGAGGTAAATTTGTAAATTTTAAGAATATTAAAAGAATGATTTGGAAAAAGAGAGCCAAAAGAGCAAAAACCATTCCAAAAAAGAACACCTTCAAAATCATTAATTTAGGTTCGGGTTTCTCATCCTTTCTTAAATAAAAAAGAAGCCATAAAATTGAAGGCAAAAAAGCAAAAAGAAGATAGAGAAAATAATTAGTTATTTCCATTATTTTTTAAATTTTTCTGTCGTCCAAAAATCTAAGTATTTTCCAAAAAGCAATCTTGTTTGGGCATCCAAAGCAGGAAAGGCGCCAAAGAGAATTAAAAGAGGTGGAAGAAAAATCCATTGAAAAAATATGGACAATTTTTTCAAAGCCCCAAATTTTGAGGGAGATTTTGGCAAAAGTAAAATACTTAAGATGGCGCTCAATACCATACCGACGCTCGCTATTATCATTAAATTTCTCGTAATTATTGGCAAATTGTATCCAAAAATGGTTCCTTTAAAATCTTCTCCACCAAGCACGAGGGGCAACCATCCTAAAAGAAAAATTAAAAGAGAAGCCACTGCCCAAGAGATAAAACCCTCAAACATTACCATGGTATGAAAAATTTTTTGTGAAAGAGGAATTTTTTTGTTTTTTAAAAATCCAAACATGATGTAAGGAATGTTTTCTGCTCCAAATGCCCATCGTCTTTGTTGCTTGTATTGGTTTATTATTGTTCTCCAGAGGTTTTTTCCCAACACAGCATCCATTGAAACAGGATAAAAAAGAGGTATCGTTTTGAAATTTCCATCGTATAAAAAATAGGATTTCCAAAATATTCTTGAATCATCTGAGATCACATTTTTTGGATAACCTAATTTTAAGACTAGGGTAAAGGGAAGTGAGTGCGACGAATACGAAACCAATTGTTCTGGTCTTTCTTGTTGCATCATTTGCCAAAAGGTATTGGAGGTTGCAATGATTCTTGAGAAAAAAGGGACTTCCCAGATATTGTTGTGGTAAACAGGAATTGGTTGGAAGCAAACGTGTTGTGGCATTTTTAACTTTAAATATTGATAAGTAAGTATGGCAAAATAGTTTGGATAAGGTTTTGTGTCTATATCAAAAATTGAAAAAATTATGTTTTCTGGTGGAATTTCTTTTAAAATCTTTTCCTTCACATTTTCTATTGCAAAGTTTACATTAGAGCCCTTACCCGGTATTTCATTTGGTAAATGCTGGGGATGAAAAAAGAGAAAGAATTTATAAAATTTATCTTTGAATTTTTTTTCTATTTCTCTTGCTATTTTTTTTGCTTTCTTTCCGCCTGCTTCTTCCACTGCCAAAACAATTATTATTTTTTCTTTTGGATAATTTGAATTTAAAATTGCTTGCAATGAGTCCTCAATCGTTTCTTTTTCTTCCTTGTAAAAAGGAAGGCAAACCAAATGAAAGATTTTTCCAAATTCTTTATTTTCCTTTGCTAAAGATAACCAGTTTATTTGAAGATTTTTTTTCATTTTAAAAAAAGCAGAGAGTTGATAAATAGAAAGAGCAACTACTTTTAAGAACCAATAGAAATCAAAAGCGATGATAAATATGCCCACGATGACTGGTTTAAAATAGCTCAAAACAATTGAAGAAATTAAAATTGTCCAAGAAAAAAAGCCAGGTAGAATCTCAAAAAAGCGATAGATTATTCTTTCTTTTTTTTCTTTTAAGTCAGAGGCTTTTGAAACCTCTATATAATTTTTTCTATCTCCTGAATCTTTTATTTTCTCTTTGTTTTGTGATGTTAGAGTAATGATTTCCATTTAAATAAAGTGTTGGCGGAGGGTGGAGGATTCGAACCTCCGATCCCATAAAAGGGAACCGGTTTTCGAGACCGGCGCATTACCGCTCTGCCAACCCTCCAAATTTTTAGTGGCGCCAAGGGGAATCGAACCCCTGTTTTTGCCTTGAAAGGGCAATGTCCTGGCCACTAGACGATGGCGCCATATGTTGAAATTTAATCAAAAAATTGAAAAAAATCAACTTTAAAATTAAAATTTTTAATATGCTCGTGGTTGGCATTGAAACAACCTGTGATGAAACGGGCGTTGCAGTTTTGCAAATAAAGAGTAAAAGATTTTTATTAAAGAGCAACGTTGTTGCCTCTCAAGTGAAAATTCACAAAAAATACGGAGGGGTTTTTCCGACGTTGGCAAAAAGAGAGCATAAAAAGAATTTACCTATCGTTTTTAAAAAAGCGCTAAAGGAGGCTAACATTAGAGAGAAAGAGATTGATTTAATTTCAGTGGCTGTTGGTCCTGGTTTAGAACCTTGTTTGTGGGTAGGGGTGAATTTTGCAAAGGATGTGGCAAAGAAATTAAATATTCCCTTAATTGCTGTTAATCATTTGGAAGCACATATTCTTTTGAATTTCCTTTACATTAAAAATTTCGATATATTTCCTGCCATTGCTTTAGTTGTAGCCGGAGGACACACTCAATTATTTTTAATGGAAACTATTGGCAAATACACATTATTGGGAGAGACAAGAGACGATTCAGCTGGTGAATGTTTTGATAAGGTGGCAAGGTTGTTAGGGTTGGGTTATCCAGGAGGGCCTGCGATAGAGAAATTAGCAAGGTTTAAGGTTAAAAATGCGAAGCTAAAAATTACTTTGCCGAGGCCAATGATTAAACAAAATAACTATGATTTTTCTTTTGCCGGCTTGAAAACTGCTGTGTTGTATGATTTTTTAAAAAGGCCAGAAAACGTTAGAAAATCAAAAGAATACAAAATATTGGTAGCAAAAGAAGTTCAGCAAGCAGTGATTGATGTTTTGATTTCAAAGATGTTGAGAGCTCAAGATGAGTTTGGCGCTGCTTCTATTATTTTGGGAGGAGGAGTGGTAGCTAACGACGAATTAAAAAAACAATGTATCCAACAGGCAAAATTAAGAGCTCCAGAATGTAAGGTTTTTTTTCCAAAAAAAGAGCTTTGTACCGACAATGGTTTAATGATTGCGATGGCAGGTTATTTTCATAAAGATAAATCAACACGAGACTATGATACAATAAAAGTAGATGCAAATTTAAGAGTATGTTAGAGAAATTTTACGACCCAAAGAAGGTTGAAGAAAAAAATTATCAGTTTTGGTTAAAAACTGGTTTTTTTAATCCAGATAAACTTCCAGGAAAAAGAAAGAAAAAATTTTCAATTGTTCTTCCTCCCCCAAATGTGACAGGCACATTACATATGGGTCATGCTTTAAACTCGACTATTCAAGATATTTTAATTCGCCAAAAAAGAATGCAAGGTTTTAAAACTGTATGGATTCCAGGTACAGACCATGCTGGCATTGCCACACAAGTGAAGGTAGAAAAAGAGCTAAAAAAGGCAGGAAAAAACAGGTTTGCACTGGGAAGAGAAAAATTTTTAGAGAAGGTTTGGGATTGGGTGAAGGTTTATGGTGGAATAATTTTAGAACAGCTTAAAAAGCTAGGTTGTTCTTTGGATTGGTCAAGAAAAAGATTTACGATGGATGAAGAGTATACGTTAGCTGTAGAGCGAGCATTTTGGCACTATTATAAAAAAGGTTTAATTTATAAAGGTAAAAGATTGATAAATTTTTGTAAAAGATGCAAAAGCAGCCTTTCTGATTTAGAGGTTGAATATAAAATTGAAAAAGGAGAGCTTTTTTATATTAAATATCCTCTGAAAGGAGAAGGTTTAAAATCTGAAATAAACTATATTGCTGTGGCAACGACGAGACCAGAGACAATGTTAGGAGATGTGGCAGTAGCAGTTAATCCAGAAGATAAAAGATATAAAGATTGTATTGGTAAAATTACAATTTTGCCACTGATTAATAGAGAAATTCCAATAATTGGCGACAAGAGGGTAGATACTGAATTTGGAACTGGAGCAGTAAAGATAACCCCTGCCCATGATTTTTTAGATTACGAAATTTCTCTTTCTCACAAGCTTCCGATGATTCAGGTTATTAATGATGAGGGAAAAATGATAAACGTTGAAAAAGAGTTTGAGGGATTGAGTACAATTGAAGCAAGAAAGATAATTGTTGAAAGGTTGGAAAAAGAGGGGTTTTTGATAAAAAAAGAACCACATGAGATTTCTTTGCCTCTTTGTTATCGTTGTGGCGAGATTGTGGAGATATTACCGTCTGAACAGTGGTTTTTAAAAATGGAAAAGTTGGCAAAGGTGGCTATAAAAGCTGTGAAATTAGGAAAGGTGAAGTTTATTCCAAAAAGGTTTGAAAAGACTTTTTTTGACTGGTTGTCTTCTCCTAAAGATTGGTGTATTTCAAGGCAGATTTGGTGGGGACATAAAATTCCAGTTGAAGGAGAAGATGATGTGTTGGATACATGGTTTTCTTCTGCTCTTTGGCCGTTTGCCGTGTTTGGTTGGCCAAAAAAAACCAAAGATTTAAAAGAATTTTATCCAACAAGCGTTTTATCTACTGCCAGAGATATAATAAACCTTTGGGTAGCCAGAATGATATTTTCAGGTATTGAATTTTTGAAAAAACCTCCGTTTAAATATGTTTTTGTTCATCCTACTGTTTTAACAAAAGAAGGAAAAAGAATGTCAAAATCGTTGGGTACAGGCGTTGATCCTTTGGAATTAATTGAAAAATATGGCGCTGATGCGACGAGATTTGGTTTGATTTGGCAGGTAAAAACTACTCAAGATTTGAGGTTTGATGAAACAGTAATTCAAATGGGAAGAAAATTTTGCAACAAGATATGGAATTCAACAAGATATGTTTTAATGCAACTTAAAGACAAGGAACTTAAAGTTGGTAAAAAAATGAAATTTTCAAAGAAAATGACAAAAGCACAAAAGGAAATTTTGAAATCTTTGAAAAATACCATAAAAATCGTGAATAAAAATATGAGAGATTTTGAATTTGGTAAGGCGGCAGAAAACCTTTATCATTTTTTCTGGCACGAGTTTTGCGACAAATACATTGAAGAATCAAAAAAAGAAATACAAAGTGGAAACGCTTTTTCAAAAAAGGTTTTGCTTTATGTGCTTTTGAATTCTTTGATTTTACTTCACCCATTTATTCCCTTTATTACAGAAGAGCTTTACCAAAGACTTCCTTTGAAAAATAAAAAAACGTCCATAATGATTGAGGATTGGCCTTCTTAACTTTAATGCCCCCGGCAGGATTCGAACCTGCAACCTTGCCCTTAAGAGGGGCCTGCTCTACCAGTTGAGCTACGGGGGCGTGGAACAGTTAAGGGTTTGAACACTTAATTTCAAACACTCCTTTTTCCCACCAGTTTTGATACCACTGTTGTGTTATTCCAGCTAAACCTACGGTTTTTAAAAACAATCCTACTATAAGATAAGATGAGAAAATGATAAATAAACCTATTACTACAGCCAATATCAATTTTTTTGCTTGTTCTGCTTTTCCTGGGTCTTCAGGATACAAAGCAAACATTAAACCAGCAAGTATTAATAAAAAGATTGAAAGAGGAAAGAGAATCTTTAATATCAAAAAATCAAGAACACTATCAATGAGCTCAAATAAATGACAAATTTCGCAAGTTGGTTCTCCAGGTCCTCCGCAAGGAACTAAGCCAGCTGAAAAAGCAGCGGTGGGGAAGAGAAAAATGAATAAAAAAACTGTTATTGATGAATATTGAATTTTTGATTTTGAGTTTTTCATTGTGTCCTCGGCGGGACTCGAACCCGCAACTTAGGGTCCGAAGCCCTACGCGATATCCAATTTCACCACGAGGACTATTAATTTTACTAAAAACATTAATAAAAATCAAAATATCTCTAACCTCTTACATAATTTAGCCATGGCAAAAATATGTAATAACTATAATAGAATTTTAACATTTTTAAAGTGAAAAAAGGTTGAATTGATTTTGGAGTACTTTTTAAATAGAATAAATTCAATGAAAATACCAACAGAAGTTTTGGAGGTTGTAAAAAGACTAAATCTAAATGGGTTTGAGGCATATATTGTAGGAGGGTGCGTGAGGGATTTTTTGAGAAAAGTCGAACCTGAAGATTGGGATATTACCACAAGCGCAAAACCGCAGGAAATAATGAAAATTTTTCCCAAAAGTTTTTATGAAAATAGATTTTTTACAGTAACTGTTTTAACGGAAAGTAAGGACCCACGATTAAAAGAAATAGAGATCACTACTTTTCGAAAAGAAGCCAAGTATACAGATATGCGCCATCCAGACTTTGTAGATTTTGCAAAGGATTTAAACGAGGATTTAAAAAGAAGAGATTTTACAGTGAACGCAATGGCTCTGAAAATTGATGATGGCAAATTTCATGTTATAGATTTGTTTGGTGGTCAAAAGGATTTAAAAAACAAAATAATTAAGGCAGTAGGAGACCCGAGGGAGAGATTTTTAGAGGACGCTTTAAGAATGTTGAGAGCAGTGAGATTTTCTGTGACGTTGGGGCCTGGTTGGGACATTGAAGAAAAAACAAAAGAATCAATAAAAAAAAATGCTTCGTTAATCGCTAACATTTCCCCAGAAAGGATAAGAGATGAATTTTTAAAGATTATCATGTGCGAAAGAGCAGCTGAAGGTATTGAAATGATGAGAGAATTGAACCTTTTAAAATATATCATTCCAGAATTAGAAGAAGGTTATAAGGTCGCTCAAAATAAGCACCATATTTACGATTGCTACGAACATTATTTAAGATCTTTGGATTATGCAGCAAAAAAGGGTTTTAATATGTATGTGAGATTGGCTGCTTTATTTCACGATATTGGTAAACCAAGAACGAAAAGAGGAGAAGGGCCAAATGCTACCTTTTATAATCATGAAATAGTAGGAGCTAAAATGACAGAAGAGATTTTAAATCGCTTAAGGTTTTCAAAAAGAGACATTGAGAAAATTGTAAAATTGGTAAGATACCATCTTTTTTACTACAATCCCGGAGAAGTAAGAGAGAGTTCTGTGAGGAGGTTGTTGAGAAAAGTAGGAAAAGAAAATATTGAGGAACTTTTACAATTGAGAATATCAGATAGGATTGGTTCTGGAGTTCCAAAAGCTGAGCCATATAGGTTGAGACATTTAAGATATATGATAGAGAAGGTTTCAAAAGATCCAATTTCAGTGAAGATGTTAAATGTTGATGGCAACGATGTGATGGAAATTTTAAAAATAAAACCTGGTCCTAAGGTGGGACAGGTTTTACATATTCTTTTAAATGAAGTGATTGATGATCCAAAAAAGAACGATAAAAATTTTTTAAAGAAAGAGATTGAGAGATTGGGAAAATTACCGGATGAAAAAATAGCAGAGTTAGCAAAAAAAGCAAAAGAAAATATTGAAAAAATTGAAGAGAAAGAAGACGAAATGATAAAAAGAAAATATTGGATAACATGAAAAGTGTATTCGGGGTGTCGTATAACGGAAGTACGCATCCTTCGGGAGGATGTGGTCTGGGTTCAATTCCCAGCACCCCGAAGATAGATTTTTAAAAAAACAAAGGGCCTGTAGTTCAACGGCAGAACGCCACATTCGCATTGTGGAAATGTGGGTTCAACTCCCACCAGGTCCAATAAATAAGTTTAATCTATGAAAGACGCAATTGGAAAATTTGGTGAAAGAATTGCTGTCGATTTTTTGCGAAAGAAGGGATATGATATTTTAGATCAAAATTATAAATTTAAAATACGAGGGGAATTTCAAAAAGGAGAGATTGATATTGTAGCTAAAAAGGGGGATACAATTTGTTTTGTTGAGGTGAAAACATTAAAGGACCAAAAAGGTGAGATTTTCCCAGAAGATAAAATAGACCTTTCAAAAAAGAAAAAATTGATTAAAGCTTCAGAAGGTTGGTTAATAAAAAATAAAATTCCTTTGGATGCCAAATGGCAAATAGATGTAATTTCAGTCAACGTTCAAGGAGATAAAATAAAAATTTCACATTTTGAGAACGTGATTTCAGAGATGTAAATTGAATTCATTTTAGATTAAAAACTATTCTTTGGATAGCGCCAAAATTTGAAAGAAGAGCAAATAATAAGATTGGATAAATCATTAACTCTATATTAAAAATTCCAACAAAAAGAGTAATTAAAATCAAAATGCTTCTTTCTCCCTTTCCCACTAAACCTTTTTTCATTTCCTTTTCTACTAATTCTTTTTCTTTAGCAGCAGCCTTTGCATACGTAGTAATTAAAGAACCAAAAAGAGAGAGGAAAATCCAATACTTTGCGTCAAATAATACTTTTGACAAAGGAAGGGATAAAAAACCAAAAAGAACCATTCCTTCTACATATCTATCAACAATAGTATCTAAATAAGCGCCTTTCTTTGAGCTTTTTAACATATATCTTGATATGGCCCCATCAATAAAATCTAAAATTGTGGCAAAAAAGAAAAACAGGAAAGCCAACATCAAATTTTTAACTAATAAAAAATAAAAACAGAGCGTTCCACATATGAGGGATAAAAAGGTGTAGTAGTTTGGGTGCAAATCTAATTTTGAAAGTATTTTTCCTATTAATATTTCCAAAAACCTAAATTTATCTCTTTTTTCTTCCAACATAGTGATTTATTTTAGCTATTGTTCTTTTGTATCTGTCTAATAATTTTTCAAAAAAATTCGCTTCTGTACCTTTTATTTTTATTTCTCTCTTTCTTATTTTTTCAAAAATTTCTTCTATGTTTGAATTTTCCCCTTGAACCTCAAAATAGCATTTACCGATAAAATCTATTGAATGGGAATCTGAACCTGCGCAAAAGGGTAGACTATTTTCTTTTGCAAATTGCATTGCTTTTTTATTTCCGTTTCCAAAAATTGAGCAATTGAATATTTCAATTGCGTCAATTTGCGTTATTATTTCCTTTAAGTTTCCCCTGAATCTTTCAATGAGAGCGAAAGGATGGGGAATTATTACAAAGCCTCCTTGCTCTTTTATTCTTTTTATTGTTTCTTTGACAGAAAGTCCACTTGGTATTTTTTCCTTTACATTTATACCTAAAATATCCCCGTCTTTGCTTTTTACCTCAATTCCTGGAATAATTAAAATAGGTTTTCCTTTGGCATATTCGATAGCTTCCATTGCTCCCCTTATTTCGTTGTGGTCAGTGATTGCCAAACAATCAATCCCTTTTTGAATTGCTTTGTTGACGACCTGCTGGGGAGAAGCTGTTCCGTCAAAAGAATAATAGGTATGACAATGAAAGTCGCATTTCATTTCTTCATTTTAAATTATGTCTAACCAATTTACAATTTATGATTTACAATTTTTAATTTCTTGCATTTATTTTTTTCTACCAGCTTACCTTGCTAATATGGTACCTCCGCTGGCAAAGAGATTTAATATTTTAAATTTTTTAGCTTTCCCTATAGATTTAAATAAAAAATTTTTAGGAAAACCAATTTTTGGTTCTCACAAGACTCTGAGGGGCGCAGTGCTTTCTTTTTTTGTTGGTTTTCTTGTTGTAATTTTCCAGAATGTCCTTTATCGTTTTGACTTTTTTAAAGAGATTTCCATTTTGAACTATTCTGAGATTAATCTTTCTCTTTTTGCTTTTTTAATGTCTTTTGGTGTTGTTTTTGGAGATCTATTTTTCGCTTTTGTGAAAAGAAGAATTGGTTTGAAACCCGGGGCTCCTTTTTTACCATTTGATCAGACAAATTATGTATTTGGCGCTTTTTTATTTTTACAACCCTATTTAAAATTAGATTTAAGAGTATGGTTTTTAATTTTTATTTTGACCTTCTTTTTGCATATAATTTTTAATAGGGTAGGATATATTTTAAGAATTCATAATGCCAAATGGTAATTATCTATGCATATTGCTTTAATTCCAGACGGTAACAGAAGATGGGCAAAAAGAAGAGGCCTTTTTGCGTGGCAAGGACATATTGAGGGAGCTAAAAGTTTAGAAAAAATTCTAAATAAGGCTTTTGATATGAAAATTTCTCATTTTACCTTTTGGGCCAGCTCTTTAGATAACCTTACAAAAAGACCAAAGAAAGAGGTCAATACAATGTTGACTCTTTATAAAAATTACATTAAAAAGATGCTAAAGGAAAAAAAGATTTTTGAGGAGAAGGTAAGAATAAACGTGATAGGTAAATGGAGAGAGATTTTTCCTAAATCTTTAAAGGAGTTATTTTTTAAAGCAATTGAAAAAACGAAAAATCACAATAGATATTTTTTGACAATTTTGGTTGCATATAACGGTACGGATGAAATGTTGGAGGCGATTAGAAAAATTAAAAAAGGAAAATATAAAAGTGTTGATGAAAAAATTTTATTAGATAATCTTTGGACAGGTTATTTGCCTCCGGTAGATTTAATAATTAGAACAGGTTGCGAAAAAGATCCGCACAATTCAGCAGGATTTATGATGTGGCAAACTGCCTATTCTCAATTTTATTTTACAAAAACCCTTTTTCCAGATTTTTCTCCAGAAGAATTTGAAGAAGCACTAAAGGATTTTTTAAAGAGAGAAAGGAGATTTGGAGAATAAAAATTTTATTTAAAATATGTTTATTAAAGGCGTTGGAATGACAAAATTTGATTATTCGCAAAAGGAGTGGTGGAAGTTAGCCTACGAGGCGACAATGGAGGCATTAGAGGATGCTCGAATGAGAATTTCTCAAATAGATTGCATCGTTTTCACTGGTATGGAAAGTTGCGACGGATTTTTTGAACATCAAACACATAAAGCTTCTTTTTTAGCTGATCTTTTTAAAACTCATATTCCCATCATTACAGTGCCTGCAGTGTGTGCTGGAGGGGGCGTTGCTTTTTGGACAGCTTTGAGATTAAAAGAATTTAAAAATATTTTGGTTGTTTCAGGGGAGAAGTTGGTAGATAATGTAACCCCCGTGACGACCCATTGGATTTCTTCTGCTATTGAAAGAGTTATTGAACAAACACAAGGATTAAACTTTCCTTTACAGAATGCTTTAGTTTGGGAGCAATACAAGAGAAAATATGGAGCCACGCACGAAGATTTAGAGTTAATTTCCTTTAAAAATCATCAAAATGCTGCTCTCAATGAAAAAGCTTGCTTTTATAAAAAACCTGTTTCCTTAGAACAAATTAAAAATGCTCCAAAAATCGCAGGTGATTTTACAATGTACGATTGTGCTCTTTCAGTAAATGGAGGAGCCGCTGTAATTTTGACCCAAGAAAAAACAGATATTCAAGTAATAGGATCTGGATTGGCAACAGATTATCTTTTAACATTTTCTCGAAAAGACATCACTCATTTTTTAGCCACAAAATTGGCTGCCAAAAGAGCCTATGAACAAGCTAAGGTGAAACCCGAAGATATACAAGTAATAGAAATTCACGATGCTTTTACTTCTATTGAGTTAATCTCTTACGAAGATTTGGGTTTTGCTCCAGAGGGAAAGGGTGCCGAATTGATAAGAAAAGGTATTGTAAATATAGACGGTAAATTTCCAGTAAATACCTCAGGGGGATTGAAGGCAAAAGGACATCCAATTTCTCCTACTGGTCTTTCTCAAATCTATCAAATTGTAAAGCAGTTACGAGGTCAAGCAAAGGACGTTCAAGTTAAACCTATTCCTACGCTTGGTTTGGCTCACAATATTGGAGGTGCTGGTGGTTCAGTTACTGTGCATATTTTTCGAAAAGTTTAAGCAGATTTTTGAATTTCTTTTTTTCTTTGGTATTTACTTTTATTACGCAAATTCCTTTTGAAGGTAATCCGTAAATTACCAAAGAATCTGTTGGTGCCAATAAAACAGCAGGGATTACTAAAAGGTCTTCTTCGCCTTCTACAAAAATATTTTTACTTTCTTTGATTGCTTTTTTAATTATTCGCCAAACTTCCTTTTGAATTGTTCCTTTCTTGTTTTTACATTTTAAAGAATAGGGTAAAATCTTTTTAATTTTTCTTCTTTTTATTTTCCCATCAAAAATTTTAATATCAGATGGTAAATTCAAAGAACAATAATCCCCCACTGTAATGACCTTTTTAAATTTTTTGTTTCTTAAAAAATTTTCAAATTTTTCTTTTACTCTTTCTTTATTTCCAAAAATTGAAATGCCCCAAATTTTCCTTAACTTTGGTTTCAATTTTTCTGGCAAGACATACGTGTTTTGCATAATAAGAAATTATATCTTAATCACCTTTGAAATTGAAAATTTTCAATCCAAATTCAAATAAAACAAGAAAAGTTTTAAAGATGTAAAGAAAATTAAAATGCTAGAACGAAATTGATAATTTTTATTGATGCAAGTATTTTAAAAATTTGATAAAATAGAAAGAGAAAGGCCAATTCAAAATTTTGAGACAAGGTATTTTAAGAACGAGTAAAATTAAAAAAATGAAAAAATTTGCTTTTTTAATACATCCAAGAGATGTTTTTGATGCATCAAGAAAGTACTCTTTTATGAAGTTTTTACCCCACCCTTTAATTAATCTAATATGTCGTTTTAGTCCACCTTTAATTGCTTCTGAAATTACTGGCTTGAAATCTCCAATTTCTGGAGAATCAGTAAACGGGTGGCTTCTTATTTGCCCTTTGACTACCAGACAATTATTAAGTAATCGAAAATTAGCAAAAAAAAGAATAAAAGAAACTATTTCTTTAGCTGAGCGATTAGGGGTTAAGCTAGTTGGAATAGGAGCAATTATTCCTTCTGTAACCTCGGCCGGCAAAGATTTAGTTGATAATCTAAAAATAGGAATTACTCACGGGCGGGCACTTACTGTAGGAATAAGTCTTGAAGGAATAAAAGAGATAGCAAAAATTAAAAATTTAAATTTAGAACAAATAACAGTAGGTATAGTAGGAGCTGCTGGAACAATAGGTAAGGCAATGGCTAAATTATTAATCAAAGAAAAAGTAAAGAACTTTATTTTAGTAGCTAAAACCGAAGATTTTAAATATCTAACCAAATTAAAAGAGGAAATGATAAGATTAGAACCTTCATCTTTAATTGAAGTATCCAGTTCTGTTCACTCTATTAAAGATGCAGAATTAGTAATAGTTACTACTAGTTCACCCGAAATTTTAATAAATTCAGAGGACTTGAAATATGGAGCAATTATTTACGACGTAACTCAACCTCAAAATATTTCCCCCGAAATTGTTCAAGAAAGAAAGGATTTATTGATAATTGATGGGGGAATTGTAAAAACACCGGGAATTGATTATCATTTCGATTTTGGTCTCCCCCCACAAACTAGTTTTGCTTGCCTGGCTGAAACGTTAATTTTAGCCGCCGAAGGGAGATATAATGATTGTTTAGTGGGAGAAGTGGAACCCGAAAAAGTAAAAGAGATAGTTGAGTTAGCTAAAAAATATAATTTTAATCATGCTCCATTTACTTCCTTTGGGAAACCCCTTTCTCTAGAAGACCTTAAGAAGGATCGAAATTAAAAATTATGTCTATTTATGCTATTTTACCATTAATTAGTGGGATGTTTGTTTTCACTTGTGGATTTCTTGTTTTTGTTAAGAATAGGAGATCAAAATTAAATCAAATCTTCTTTCTCTTCACTGTTTCGGTTGCCATTTGGCTTCTTGGCACTTTTGTAATGTTTTCAAGCAAGACTGATGAAGAGGCTATTTTTTGGGACAGGATTGTATACAGTGGTGTAGTTTTTATTCCCACTACTTTTTATCACTTCATTTTACTTTTTATCAAAATGAAAAATCAGAAAGGATTACTTTACTTAGGTTATTTTCTTTCATTTATATTTTTCATTTTGAGCCAAACGGATTATTTTATCAGCGATTTATATAAATATCACTGGGGAGTTCATACGCAGGCTCGATTTTTCCACCACCTTTTCTTAGCTTTTTTCGTCTTTTATTTATATTTATCTTTTTCCAATATCTATCGATATCATCACCAAACCAAAGGCATTGAACGAATGCAGGCATCGTACATCATTTTAGTTCTTTTTATTATAACTTTAAACGCACTCTCTTTCTTGCCAGCTTATAATATAAGTATTTCTCCCCTTTTTTCTTATTTTCTTCCGGTAATTACTGTTTTAATTTTAAGTTTTGCGATTATTAAATACCATCTCTTTGAAATTCGAGTTCTTTTAACTGAGCTTTTGGTAGGAATAATGGGAATCATTTTATTCGGCTTGCCATTTTTAATGCCTACCTTGAATTTGAAAATTCTAACCTTTTTTATTTTTCTTCTGTTTTTAGTTTTCGCTTATTTATTGATTAAGTTTACCCATCAAGAAATTAGGAAAAGAGAGGAATTAGAGAGAATAAGTCAAGCGAAAACGGAATTCATTTCAATTACCTCTCATCAATTAAGGACTCCGCTTTCTGCTATCAAAGGGTATTTGTCAATGGTCCTAGATGGTACCTTTGGCGAGATTTCAGAGAAATCAAAAAAAGTGTTGGAAAAGGTTTATCAAATGAATGAAAGATTAATTAGATTGGTCAATGCTTTTTTGGGTGTTTCAAGAATTGAGCTAGGAAAGATTAAATTGAATTTAGAAAGAATTTCGATTGAGGATTTAATTTCAGAAGTGATGTTTGAATTTGAAGGTCAAGCAAAAGAGAAAGGGCTTTATTTAAAATTTGAAAGGCCAAAGATTCCATTACCAAAGATGTTGATTGATGAACAAAAAATGAGAGAGATTTTGACAAACATTATAGATAATGCGATGAAATATACCCACCAGGGAGGAATTAATGTCAGGCTGGAGAGTTTTAAGAACAAAGCAAAAATTGCAGTAGCTGATACAGGAGAAGGATTAACAAAAGAGGAAATCTCAAAGCTTTTTGAAAAATTTTCAAGAGGATCAGCTGGAGCAAAATTTTGGATAGAGGGAGTAGGGCTTGGTCTTTATGTTGCAAGAAAATTTGTTGAATTGCACGGTGGAAAAATTTGGGTAGAATCTAAGGGAAAGAGAAAAGGTTCAACGTTTTATATTGAATTGCCAATAAAATAGGTTATATTAAAATAATGTATTTTTTTCAATGTCCAAAGTGTAAAAAGACGTGGCATTATCTTATTGAGAAATGCCCCGATTGTTTTTTGAAGTTAGAAAGAATAAAAAGCAAGAAAATAAAGATTATTGGTGGAGGTCAAACAATTATTCCTTCAATTTTTCATCAAAAGGTACCGTATTTTGTTTACGTTTTGGAAGACGAAAATAATAATAGATTTCTTCAAAAGTCAGACAAGGAATTAAAAGTAGGTGATGAATTTGAAGTTGAAAAGGCAAAGAGTAAGGAAGCGGTGGCGATTTGGAGAGTGAAATATGATTTTTTTGAAAGCATTGAGAAAGTGGTTGATCTTTTGAATTTTAGACTCGAAAAAAATTTAAAGATTTTAATTTTACCTACATTAATTAAAGATTCTTACTCTTATTTAAGAGATAACACCTCTCCAGAATTTTTAGAGGATGTGTTGGAATTTTTAAAAGAATCTGGAATAGATCTTAAAAATGTTAAACTCGTTTCTCAAAGTTTTGACGAGATTGATATTGAAAAGAAATTATCAAAGTCTGGAATGTTGGAGGTTATTAAAAGAAAGGGAGTTATATTTTATGATTTAGCCAAAGGCAATTTTGTAAAAAAAGAAGATTTGATGATTTCACAAGACGTTTTGAGCGCAGATTTAATTTTAAATTTGCCAGTATTGAAAATTGGAAGGGCATGTGCTAGTGAGAATTTATTTTTTCTATTGAAAAAAGAAAATTTTTTAGCTCAAAAATACCTCTCTTGTGATAAAGAAATTTTTGAAAAATTAACAACTCAGATCCCTCCTGTTTTAACTATTGCCGATGCGAATAAAATCCAAGATAAAATGGGTATTGTGCATTATTTTAATTTATGTTTTGGTTCTTTAAATTCAAAAAATGTAGATAGGGTTTTTTTCCAAACAGTTAAAGAAAAAGAGCTGCCAGAGATAATAAGAGATGTTAATATTGAAAATGTTGAAATTGTAGGTAGAAATATTGATGAAATTGAGTTTTATTTTTAAATTTAAAATATGGAACCACAAAAAATAACCTTAATTGATGCTCTTTTGCCCAAAATTGAAAATAAAATTTTAGTTTTTTTAAAAGACATTGTTTTGGTTTTGGGTTTTACCTTATTAACTGCTATTTTTGCTAAAGTAAAGGTTGAAGTGGGTCCTGTTCCCATCACAGGTCAAACATTTATAGTGTTGCTGGCTGGCGTTCTTTTGGGTTCAAAAAGAGCTGCTTTTTCTCAAATTTTTTATTTATTGGGAGGTGTTTTGGGTATTCCTTGGTTTGCAAGAGGTGGAGGAATTTCTTATTTAACGAGTCCAACATTCGGTTATATTATTGGTTTTGCAGCAGCTGCTTTTTTTGTAGGATTTTTGGTTGAAAGAGGCTGGGGAAATAGATTTGAAAAGGCAATGGGAACAATGATTATAGGAAATTTCTTAATATATTTACCAGGACTTTTGTGGTTGAGTAGGTTTGTGGGATGGGAGAAGGTGCTTTCCGTAGGTTTTTATCCATTTATTGTTGGAGATATTATTAAATCTTTGTTAGTGGTTTGCATGTTGCTATTTGGTTGGAGGTTTGTTAAAATAAAAAAATAAAAAAATATGGAGCAATTTTCAAAAAGAGAAGCAATAACCGTTGCCTCTGATTTTGCAAAAAAGAATATTAAATTTTTTATTCCTCTTTTTATTTTAATTTTAATTATCTCTTTTTCTTTTGATTATCTTTTAAAGACACTCGGCAAAGATAATGTGGTAGTAGGTTTGATTCTTTCAATTTTGAGAACAGTCATTTTTACTATTTTTAGTTTGGGCATGATTAAAATTTCTTTGAAAATTTTGGATAACGAAGAAATAAAGATTGTTGACATTTTTTCACAATACCATTTGTTTATTAGATACTTTTTGGCTTCAATTATTCGAAACTTAATTGTATTTGTTGGTTTTATTTTCTTCATTGTACCTGGTGTTATTTTTGCCATACGATTTGGATTTTTTGATTTTTTAATCGTTGATAAGAATATGAGAATTATTGAATCTTTGAAGAAAAGCTGGTACATCACAAAAGGAAATACCCTAAACCTATTTTTATTTTATATTCTCTTGTTTTTAATCAATGTTTTAGGGTTTTTTGCTTTTATTGTCGGACTTTTCTTTTCAGTGCCTCTTACCATTATTGCCGAGGCATTCGTTTATCGAAAGTTAGCTAAGGGATTAGAATTAATAAAATAAGATTAAAAGTACTATGTTTCAAGATAAGGTTGTTTTAATTACAGGTTCAGCTCAGGGCATTGGCAAGGAAATTGCTCTCAAATTTGCCAAAGGAGGAGCAAAGATTGCTTTGAATGATATTGAAGGACAAAAAGACAATTTAGAAAAACTAAAAGGCGACATTGAGAAATTGGGAGGTTATTGTAAGTACTATTTTGCTGATGTTTCAAAATATGAGGAAGCAGAGAGGATGATCAAAGAAATTGAAAGAGACGTTGGAAGGTTAGATGTTTTAGTAAATAATGCAGGTATTAACAGGGATAAGACCTTGGCGAAAATGAGTATTGAAGAATGGAAAGCAGTTATTGACGTTAATCTAACTGGCGTTTTTAATTGTTCAAAGGCTGCTTTGCCCTTACTCATTGCTAATCAAGGAAATATAATTTCGATTTCTTCAATTGTGGGTGAGAGAGGAAATTATGGTCAAACAAATTACGCAGCAGCTAAAGCAGGTATAATTGGTTTTACAAAAAGTTTAGCAAAGGAATTGGGAAGATTTGGAATAAGGGTCAATGCTGTTTCCCCAGGTTTTATTGAAACACCCATGACAGAAAAGGTACCCGAAGAAATAAAGATAATGGCAAAGAAATTGACTGCTTTGGGCCGTTTTGGAAAACCAGAAGAGGTAGCAAATTTAGTTTATTTTCTAGCTTCAGAGGAAGCCTCTTTTATTACAGGAGCAGTTATAAATATTGATGGAGGGCTTTCCCTTTAATTTAAAAAAAGTCATCTCTTTTTATCGTATAAAAGACTGGAAGGCTTATTTTTTATGGGGAATTTTTGGGTTTCTTTTGGCTGAAGGTTTTTCTCATTCTTTTTCTGAAATTTTTCTTTATTTTCTTTCTGGTTCTCTTTTTTTAGCCTTTGGTTTTTCAGTTAATAATTTTTTTGATGTGAAAGAAGACTTTTATAAAGGAGATTTTAAGTTGATTAAAAGAAATCCAAGAAGCTTTTTCCTCTCTGTTTTGCCTGGTATTGTAGGCCTTTTGATTTGCTATTTTATAGGGTTTGAAGTATTTTTGTTTTCTTTTTTTGCTTTACTTTTGGGATTTTTTTATTCAGCTCCTCCCCTGAGATTTAAATCAAGACCGTTTTTGGATTTGATTTCTCACGGACTTTTTGCAGGCTTTTTGATTATTATTTTCCCCTTCTTATTTTTTGAAAAACATTTTAGCAATTTTCACTTTTTAATAGCTTTTTCTTTTTTTTATTTATCAGTAATGTATGAGATGAGAAATCACATTGAAGATTTTGATTCAGATTTAAAAGCAGGTTTAAAAACGACTGCTTGTTATTTGGGCTATGAAAAAAGCAAAAGATTTTTAAATATCTTACACCTTTTTTACCCATCCTTTTTGTTTTTACCTTTTATTTTTTTACAAAAAATATTTTTATTTGCTTTTATTTTTTGGAGCTTTATTTTTCTTTCTCTGTTTTTCATTAAGAGAAATTATGTAATTATGGATACTTACTATCCCATCTTCCCCTATCTTTTATTGTTAGCGTCAAGTATATATGGTGACTAAAAAAGAAATCCTTTTTGCAATTAAACGAGGAATTGACTTTCTTTTTAAAAATCAGTTGCCCTGGGGAGAATTTAAAACGTTTGCAAGTTTTGATCCCTTTTTTATTGTTAGCCATTTGGACAATTCCCCCTTTTTTACTAGCTTGATTTTATATTTAATAAAGGATATTGAAGACGAAAGAGTAAAAATTATTACCAAAAAAGGAATTGATTTTTTAATGTCTGAAATGGAAGATGAGGGTATATGGCGATTTTGGACAAAGAGAGAAAAACATTATTTGCCTCCCGATCTCGATGATATTGCAAACATTTCTTTATTGCTCAAGAGATATGGCATAAAGGTTAATAACAGAGAATTGATTTTGAAAAACAGAAATAAAGACAATTTATTTTTAACTTGGATTGAAGAAGAAAGAGTAAAAAAGAGTTATTGGTGGGGAAAAATTAAAAACCAGGTAGATTGTGTAGTGAACGTGAGCGTGTTGGCATACCTTGGTGAGGAAATTAAAGAGGTGTTGGATTTTATAAAAGAGATGGTAAAAAACAAAAAGTATTTTTCTTATTATTATCCGAGCAAACTTTCTTTTTTTTATTTTATCTCGAGGGCTTTTAAAGAGGGTATTGAAGCATTGAAGGAGAACAAAGAGGATATTGTAAAGCAAATATTAAACCTTAAAAAGAAAAATAATTCTTTTGGTAATGAGTTAGAAACTGCTCTTTCTTTAGATACCTTATTAAATTTTCAGTATTTTGGTGAAGAAATAGAAAAAGGAATTGATTTTCTTTTGAGAAAACAAAAGAATGATGGTTCTTTTAGGTGTTGCTATTTCTTTTATGGAGCACCTCTTTATTGTTTTGCTATTCCTCCAGGCCATAGTTATTACGGAAGTGCTGCTTTTGTTACAGCCCTTTCTTTGGATGTGTTTCAAAAGTATGTTAAAGTAATATAAAGAAATTTTTATGGAAAAAAGAAAAGAAACTGAAAATTATTTGGAAACACTGAAATTAGAAGTTGATAAGGTTATTGGAAAATATTTACCAAAGAAAGTGAGCGATTCTTGGTTGAGATTCGTTTTTGGCGAGCCAGAATATAAATATAGCAAAGAGGCTGCTCAGAATTTTTTATTAGAACCAATTTTAGAAATGTTAAGTAGGGGAGGTAAAAGATGGAGGGCTATTTTTTTCTTGTTGCTTGTTGAAGCTTTGGGTGGAGACAGAAAAAAACTTCAAGATTTTTTGTTGATTCCTGAATTGTGCCATCAAGGTAGTTTGTGCGTTGACGATATAGAAGATGACGGAGAATTGAGGAGGGGGAAGCCTTGTCTTCATAGGATATATGGCGTAGATGTTGCTTTGAATGTGGGTAATTTTCTTTATTTTTTTCCTCTTTTAACATTGATCAAAAAAAGAGAAAAATTTGAAGAAAAGGTTGTGGTGGATCTTTTTCAAGTTTGTATTCAAGAGATGATTAACATTCATTTGGGCCAAGGCACGGATATTTTTTGGCACAAGGGCCAAGCAGCAGAAATAGAAGAAAAAGAGTATTTTCAAATGTGCGTTTTGAAAACAGGTTGTATTCCTCGTTTGTTGGGAAAGATGGCAGTCATTTTGTGCAAAAATGATAAAGAATTGGCAGAGGTCGTGGGGAGGGCAATGGCTAAAATAGGCGTTGCTTTTCAAATTCAAGATGACATTTTAGATATAGTTTTGGAAGGAAAAGAAAGAGAAAAATTTGGCAAGTCTTTCGGAAATGATATTAAAGAGGGAAAAAGGACGTTGATGGTAATTTATACTTTAAAAAAGGCACAAAAGAAAGATAAAAAAAGGCTACTTGAAATTTTGAATAAACACACTCAGGACGTTAAAGAGATAAATGAGGCAATTTCTATAATGAAAAAATATAAAGCAATAGCGTACGCTCAAAAAAAAGCGAGAGAAATTATTGACGAAGCCTGGTTAGAATTAGATCAAGCGATCTCTGATTCAAAAGCAAAGCATCTTTTAAAAGAAATGGTGTATTTTTTGATTGAAAGAAAATTATGAAAACTGATATTAAAGAAAAAGTTATTTTGGTTGACAAAGAAGATAGAGAAATTGGTTTAGAAGAAAAGATAAAAGCGCACGAGGAAGGGAAATTACATAGAGCGTTCTCAATTTTTGTGTTTAACAAGAAAGGAGAGATTTTGCTTCAAAAAAGGGCTAAAAATAAATATCATTCTGGAGGTCTTTGGTCAAACACTTGTTGTTCTCATCCTCGATTTAATGAAACAGTCATTGAAGCTGCTAAAAGGAGGTTGAAAGAAGAAATGGGGATTGAATGCGAATTACAATTTATTGACAAAATTACATATAGAGCAAAGGTTGGAGATTTAATTGAGCACGAAATAGATTATATTTTTGTAGGACATTTTGAGGGAAATCCTCAAGTGAATAAAGAGGAGGTAGAAGATTGGGCATGGGTTCCCTTTGATAAACTAAAGGAAGATATTAAAAAAAATCCTTTAGAATATACTCCTTGGTTAAAAATTATTTTAGAGAAAGTAAAATTATGACTAATAAAATTGGCATTTCTCAAATTGCGATTGCAATCCCAGAGTATTTTATTTCCCTTCACGAATTAGCCCACGAAAGAAATATTCCCGTGGATTATCCTATAAAGGGTTTAGGGGTTTTGGAAGCTCGAATTCCTTATGAAACCTCACTTTTAGATTTGGCAACGAAGGCACTTTCGAAGATAAATTTAAAAGGAGTAGAAAGAATTTTTGTTGGCACAGAATCTGATCCAGATGCTTCCAAACCTTTTAGCGTTAAGGTATTGAATAAGAAGCTAGGGTTAAATATTGTTCCCTTTCAATATAAATTTGCTTGTATTGGAGGCTTACAAGCTTTGCTTTCAGCTTGTGAGTATGTAAAAGCCCATGATGGAAAGCCAACAGCAGTGTTGGCTTTTGATAGGTCAATTTACAGTGAAAAAGATTCTAGGGCAGAAATTACTCAAGGATGCGCGGCCGTTGCCTTGAGAATTGAAGAAGATGCCAAATTAGTGATTATAGATTATCAAAACATTGGTCAATATGCGATAGATATTGATGACTTTAAGGTTCCACCTTACTCTTATCCATTTCCTCAGGTTCAAGGAGAATTAACAAAACTTTCTTTTTTACTTTGTCAAAAAAGAGCACTGGAAGATGGTAAAAGAAAAAATTGGAAGATTTTGGCAGAGAAAAAATTACCCGTAACTGATATTTTGGATTTTTTTATCCTTCACACTCCCTTTCCCAAAATTGTCGAATGGGCAGCTGCCCTCTTTTACAAACACGAGAAATTAAAAGAAAAAACCTATTTAAGTTTGGAACAATGTTTAGAAAATATATCACTTTTTAAAAAGTACAAAGAGGAATTAGACGAAATTAGAGAAATGCCAGAGTTTAAGAAATTTTTTAAAGAAAAGTTTTTAGCTGGTTTAAAATACAATCCTTATATAGGAAACTCTTATACGTGTTCTATTTTTGTATCTTTAATTGGGGTTTTGGAAAAAGCTAAAAAAAATCAACAAGTTGGTATTTCAGGATATGGGGCAGGAGCTAGTTCGATTTGTTTTAGAGGTATTTTCACATTAGAGAAGGATTTTCAAAGCGATTTAAGAGAGCAAATTAAAAGTGGTAAAAAATTGAGTTTGAAAGAGTACTTTCAATGGAGAAAGAAAAATGAAATCCTCAATTCCTAATTTTTACAAACTTCCCTTGAGAGAGAAGTTAAGGATACTTAAAAAAGAATGTGATTTAAATAAAGAAGATTTAAATCTCATTTACCAATATCAAAAATTACCTGATTTTTTAGATGTAGAAAATAATATTGGGCCCTTTAAAATTGCAACGAATTTTTTGGTGAACGGTAAAGATTTTTTTGTTCCCATGGAGATTGAAGAGCCTTCGGTAGTAGCTGCAGCCTCTCATGGAGCAAAATTGGTAAGGTATGGAGGTGGTTTTTGGGGAAAGTATTTGAAAAATTTAATGATAGGAGAAATCCAATTGGTAAATATTTCAAGACTCAAAAAAATAAAAGAAAAAATTTTGGAAAATAAAGAAAAAATTCTTAAATTAGCAAATTCTACCAACAAATTTTTAACGAAGCTCTCTGGAGGAGCAAAGGATTTTGAAGTCAAAAAGGTTGGAGAATTTTTGGTTTTATATTTAAAGGTTGATCCTAAAGATGCTCAGGGTGCAAACATAATTAATACGATGTTAGAGAAAATCGCCCCTTTTTTAGAGAGAATCACAGGAGCTAAAGCTATTTTAAAGATTATTTCAAATTTTGCGATAGAGCGGGTAGTAAAGGTAAATTGTAAAGTTCCCTTAGATAAACTAAACGTTGGTACATTCTCTTTTAAAGAGGTGGCAAAGAGGATTATTTTAGCTCAAGAGTTAGCTCAAAAAGATGTTTTTCGGGCTGTTACCCATAACAAAGGTATAATGAATGGCATTGATGCGGTGGCTTTAAGTACCGGAAACGATTTTCGGGCAATAGAAAGTGCAGTTCATAGTTTTGCAGCAAGAGATGAAAAGATAAAACCCCTTTCTAAATGGAAAATAGAAGGTAATTTTCTAAAAGGTGAAATAAATATTCCCCTACCTATTGCGACAGTAGGAGGGGCCACGACTACAAAAAAAGCGCAATTGGCTTTAAAAATTTTAAAAGTAAAAAGCGCTCAAGAATTAGGAGTGGTGGCAGCATCTGTGGGTTTGGCAAATAATTTGGCTGCCCTTTTGGCTCTTTGTACAGAGGGAATTCAAAAAGGTCATATGAAGTTGCATAGGGAATTTTTAAAGAAATTGAGTTCTAAATAATTTTTATGGTATTGTGTTCTGCTCCTGGAAAGTTAATTATTTTGGGAGAGCATAGCGTAGTCTATGGAAAAGAGGCTCTCATTTCGACGGTGAATAAAAGATGTTATGTAATGGTAGGTGTGGATAAAAAGAGAGTGAAGGTAAAAGATAAGTTTTTTGGAATTTCTTTTGAGTTTTTGCCAAAAGAGTGTATTTTAGAATTTGAAAGAGCTAATCGAATGTGGGAAATAGGTTTTCAAAAAAGGAATTTTCAAGAATTATTTTCTTTATTAAAAAACGATCTTTTGAGGTGGAAGGTAATGGTTGGTACAATTTTGAAAAGATTAAATTTAAATTCAGGTGTTATTGTTCAAGTTTACTCTCAGGTTTTTCCTTTTTCAGGACTTGGTTCTTCTGCCGCACTTTCTCTTTCTTTGACAAAAGCAATAGCTGAATCTTATAAGATGAAAATTAAAAAAGAAAGGATAAATAATATTGCTTTTGAGATTGAAAAATTTTATCACGGAACCCCAAGCGGCGCAGACAATACTACCTCTTGTTTTGGTGGCGTTATTTTGTTTAAGAAGGGGAGGTTTAAAAACAAGATTTCGTTTTTGAATAAAGATCTCTTAGGTTCTCTTTTAAACCCTTTCTTGGTTTATACAGGTAAACCCAAAAAAGGTACCGGAGAATTGGTTGAGTTTGTGCGAAATTTAAACAAAAGGTACCGAGAAAAAATCATTGATAGATTAGGAGAGTTAACAAAAGGTATTTTAAAAGAGTTGAAATCAAAAAATTTTAGTAAGATAAAAGAGATTATCAATGAAGCTCAAAAAAATTTGGCGAGCCTAGGTGTTTCAACCTCAAAAATAGATTACCTTTGCAAAAATGTTGTTAAAATTGGAGGAGGAGCAAAATTATGTGGCGCTGGAGGTGGAGGTGTTGTTTTGGCTGTTCACGAAGACAAACAAAAGCTTTTGAACCTTTTGCAAAAACTAAAATTTAAATTCTTTGAAGTCAGATTTGGGGTAGAAGGTGTAAAAAAAGAAAATATTCAAACATGGAAAAAACTAAATTTTCAGCTCCAGGAAAATTAATTCTTTTTGGAGAATACGCAGTTTTGTATGGTTTTCCTTGTATTGGCGTTGCTGTGGATAAGCGAATTTTTTGTGAGGTTCAAAAAGTAAAAGAGAAAAAAATTTTTCTTTCAGCTCCAGAGGTGAGCGTAAAAAACGTTTCTTTTGATATTGAAGATATTGATAAGATGAAAGAAAAGAAAATTAAATTTTTATTAAAAGCTCTCTCTTTATTCTTTCAAGAATATAAAATCCAATCAGGTTTGAAAATAAAAACAAAGAGCCAATTTTCTTTTAAATATGGTTTGGGCTCAAGCGCTGCTACAGTGGTGAGTTTATTGTCTTGTCTTTTTAATCTCTTTCAGAGGAGAGCTTCAAAAAAAGAGATTTTTGATCTTGCTTTAAGGTCTGTTTTTAATGTTCAAAAAATAGCTTCTGGCGCTGACGTTGCTTTTTCAACGTTTGGTGGCATTGTTTATTTTATTACGCCAGGGAAAATCATCAAAAGATTGAAAGTAAAAAACCTTCCTTTAATAGTAGGTTATACAGGAAAAAAGGTTGATACTTCAAAGGTTGTAAAAAAGGTAGATGTTGACGTTAAAAAAAATCCAAGATATTATTACAAACTCTTTTCTCAGATATCTTTTCTTGTAGAGGAAGCAAAAAAGGCAATGGAATATGAAGACTGGGAAAGGTTGGGTGCTTTGATGCAAAAAAATCAAGAGGTTTTAGAAAGGTTCAAGGTGCCCTCTTTAAGGTACGGTGTTTCGTCTAAGGTTATAGATAAAATGATAAAAGCAGTTTTGAAAGCAGGCGCTTTTGGCGCAAAATTATCCGGGGCAGGATTGGGAGATTGTATTGTAGCTTTTGGCAAAGATAAAGAAAAAATAGAGAGAGCTATTAAAGAAGCAGGCGGCGTTCCCCTTAATTTAAGTGTGGACCTTGAAGGAGTAAAAAAAGAAATATGAAAATTTTAAGAGGAACGGCACAAGCTAATCCAAACATTGCCATCGTTAAATATTGGGGAAAAAGGGATGAAAAATTAATTTTGCCTTTTAATTCAAGTATTTCTGTTACCTTGGATGAGAAATTAAAGACTATTAGTACTGTAGCTTTTTCAGAGAAATTTAAGGAGGATGAGGTTTATATTATTTACAAAGGAACGTTAAAAAAATTAGAAACGAAAGAAGAATTAGAAAAGATTTTACCTCAATTAGAGGTTATTAGAAAGATTGCCAAGACAAATTTAAGAGCAAAGGTGGTTTCAAAGAGCTTCCTTCCTATTGCTACAGGCCTAGCAAGTTCTTCAGCCGCTCTTTGCGCTACAGCCCTAGCTGCTGCTTCCGCTTTGAAATTAAAACTAAATAAAAAAGAGCTTTCTATTCTTTCTAGGCTTGGTTCAGGATCAGCTTGCAGGTCAATGTTTGGCGGTTTTGTTTTGTGGGAAAAAGGTACAAATGAAGACGGTTCTGACTCTTTTGCTTATCAGTTTAAAAATGAAAATTTCTGGAAAGATTTTAGAATTTTAATTTGCATTATCGAAGAGAGAGAAAAGAAGATAAAATCTAGGAAAGGGATGCAACAGACTGTTGCTACGAGCGTTCTTTTTAGAAAGAGAATTGAGATGTTGCCTTACATCATAGAGAAAACAAAAAAAGCCATTTTAGAAAAAGACCACAGGACGCTTTTTGAAATTGCAATGAAAGAGTCTAACAACCTTCATGCTGTTTTATTAGATACCTGGCCTCCAATTATTTATTTGAAAGATTTGTCAAAAAATGTGATTGAAGAGATTTTAAAATTTAATCAAGATGGAATTAAAGCAGCTTATACATTCGACGCTGGTCCTAATCCTGTTATTTTTACTTTGAAAAAATATGTGCCGCCATTAAAATTAATCTTAAAAAAGCTTAAAATAAAGAACATCATCGTTTCAAAAGTAGGAGGAGGAGCAAAGGTGCTGAAAGATTGTCATTTAATTGATAAAGAGGGCAGAATAATTTTGAATTTTTGATATTTTAATTTATAATTTTAAATAATGCTCAATAAAGAAGAAATAAAACAAATAATACCCTATGATGACCCCTTTTTGTTTATTGATGTTGTAGAAGAAATGAAAGACAATCACATTGTAGGACGATATCAGACTAGCGAAAAAGATTATTATTTTAAAGGGCACTTTGTAGATTTAAAGATTATGCCCGGGGTTCTTGTAGTGGAAGCGATGGCTCAATTATCAACGATTTTATTGAGAAAAAAAATTGGGGAGACTCATAAAAGCTATCATTTTTTAGCTTATGATGTAAGATCTGTTCAGTTCTTAAAGCCAATTTTCCCAGGAGATAACATAGAATTGGAAGCCAATGTGTTAGCAATTTATCCTATTCCCAATTCTTCAATACAAATTGCAAGAGTAAAAGCAAGGGCTTTGGTAAGGGAAGATTTAAAATGTGAAGCTAGATTTTCTGTTGCTATCATCAAAAAAGAAGATTTTGAGAAAAAATATAAAAGGTAAAAATTATGGATTTTAATCAAAATAGAATTTGCAAATTATTAAACATTAAATATCCCATTATTCAAGGAGATGTTGATTTGATTTTTGATTCCAATTTGGCTCTTTCTGTTTGTGAGGCGGGAGGTTTGGGAACCATTTCCCCTGGTTTATTAGAACCCCAATGGTTGGAAAAAGAAATAAAGACAATGAAAGAAAAAACAAAAAATCCTTTTGGTGTTTGTTTATTTATGAGACACCCCAAATTGGACGAAATGATAAAAATCATCATTAAAGAAAAGCCAGCGATTGTGTTTACAGGAGGTGGAAATCCATTGCCTATAATACCTTACTTGAAAATGGTTGGTATAAAGGTTATTCCCATTGTTCCATCTGTAAGATTGGCTAAAAAAATGGAGGAAAACGAAGCAGATGCCGTGGTCTTAACGGGTTTTGAAGCAGGTGGCTTTGTGGCAAAAAATACTCTCTTTTCTTTATTAATTGAGGCAAAAAAGAGTATCACAATACCTATTATTGGATCAGGAGGTATTTATGATGGCAAAGGCGCGAAAATATCATTTTTAATGGGGGCAGATGGGATTCAAATGGCTACGAGGTTTTTATGCTCCAAAGAATGTAATGTGCCAGATGATATCAAAAAGAAAATTGTTGAAGCAAAAGAAGATGACGTAGATATTGTTTTTTTAGGGTTAAATTACCCTTTAAGAGTAATTAAAAATAAATGGGCAGATAATATAAAAAATATTGAAGATAAAATCTTTCCAGAAGAGATAAATTTTAAAGAGATTTTCAATGCGTTGTTTAACCCTCCAGATGCTGAGAGTGTTCCCATTTTGGCAGGATTGTCTGCCATTGGTATATCTGAAATTAAAAGCGTCAGAGAAATTATTGAGGAGATTGTTAAAGAATTAACCTCATAAGAGTTTTTACTTTAAATAATTATGAATGCTTTTTTGTCATTTTTTTGCTATTTATTTTTAAAGCCCATTGTGAAATTCATTTGGATAAAGGAGGTGAGAGGTGTTGAAAATATTCCAACGTCAAATTTTATTTTAGTATCAAATCATCAAAGTCATTTTGATCAGGTAACCAATGCCTATATTTGCGTTCCCCGAAAATTTACCTACCTGGGACAGGTTGATAAATATTCTGGAATACAAGCAATCTTAAGAAATTTGATCTACTCTATAGGCGGAGTTATTCCCATTCATAGACACGATGAAGAATCAAAAAAAAGAGCGCTTAGAGAGTGTATAGAAAGATTAAAAAGGGGTTATATTTTAGTTATGTATCCCGAAGGTACGAGGTCAAAGGACGGTAAAATTCAACAGGGGAAATCTGGCGTTGCTAAAATTTACTTTGAAAGCGGAGTTCCTATTTTACCAGTGGCAGTAAAAGGCAATTTTGATATAATGCCAGTAGGCAAAATAATCCCCCATTTTAAAAGAATAGTAAAAATTAATATTGGCAAACCCCTCGAATTTAGAGAAGAGATGAAAATTGCTCAAAATCTCAATACTCAATCTGTAGAATACAAAGAGCTTTGCCAAAAAGTTATTAATAGAGTGATGGAAGAAATAAAAAGATTATTTGACGAAATTTAATAAATATATGGAAATTAAGAAAATTTTAATTGCCAATAGAGGAGAGGTGGCTCTTAGAATTATTAGAACGTGCAGGGAAATGGGTATTAAAACCGTGGCTTTGTGTCCTGAAAAAGGACAAGAAAAAAATTTTATAGAAACGTCTTTAGCAGACGAGTTTTATTATTTGGAAAGAGAAGGTTTGAAGGGTTATTTGGATATTAAAAGAATTTTGGAAATTGCTAAAAAAGCAAAAGTGGATGCTGTGCATCCAGGCTATGGTTTTTTGGCAGAAAATTGGCTTTTTGCAAAATTGTGTGAAAAAAAGAAGATAAAATTTATAGGACCTCATTACTCTTTTTTGAAAAAATTTGAAGATAAATTAGAGACTAAAAAAATAGCAAAAAAATTAAAAATTCCTATTTTACCAATGAGCGAAGAGTCGATAAATTCTTTGAAGGATTTGAGAAAGTGGATTTTGAGAATTAAACCTCCCTTTGTTTTGAAAGCAAGAAGAGGAGGTGGTGGTATTGGAATAAGGTCGGTTGATGGAGAAATATCTATTGGAGAGGTTTTTACAATAGCGCTGGGGATTAGAAGACAAATGTCAATGGCGTTTTCTGATACTGAGTTTTTTCTTGAGAAATGTTTGCCAGAAGCCAGGCATATTGAATTTCAGGTATTGTGTGATGGAAAAAATTTTTTACATTTGGGAGAAAGAGAATGTTCAATCCAAAGAAGATTTCAAAAAATTATAGAAGAATCTCCCTCTCCTTTTTTAGACGAAAAAACAAGAGAAAGGATGGCTCACTGCGCGATCACATTAGTCAAGGAATTAAAGTACAATAGTATAGGAACTATTGAATTCTTAATAGATGAAAACAAGAACTTTTATTTAATGGAAGTAAATCCTCGCTTACAAGTAGAACATCCTGTTACAGAAGCAAGGACAAAAATAGATTTGGTAGAACAGCAAATTAGAATTGCTCAAGGAGAGAAAATAAAATTTTCTCAAGACGACATCTCTTTTGATGGTTGCGCCATTGAACTTAGGATTTGCGCAGAAGATCCTCTAAACAATTTTAAACCTTCAACAGGAAAAATTGAAAAATATTTGCCACCTGGCGGACAAGGCGTTTTTATACATACTTTCTTGCACGAAGAACAAGAAATTTTGCCTTACTTTGATTCTTTATTGATGAAACTTATTGCCTACGGCGAAAATAGGCAGGAGGCAATTTCTATTCTAAAGAGAGCGCTCCAAGAAACTATTATTGAGGGAGTAAGAACAAACATTCCTTTCTTTAAGTTGATTTTAGAAGACAAAGATTTTATAGAGGGTAATTTTACTACAGACTTTATTGTGAAAAAGAAATTATTGGATAAAATTCAAGAAAAAGCTTTTTATTCAAAAATAATTCTTTCTGACAAGAAAGAGATTAGTGAAAAAGAGATTGCTCAAATTGTTTTTCAAATTTATCAAATGTTAAAAGAGGAGGTTAAAAATGAAAAAGGAGACATTTCAAAATGGAAGGTAGTAGAAAGATTAAAAATGTTAGAGTAGTATGAGGTTTAAAATCAAGGTTGGTGAAAAAGAATATGATATTGAATTGTTAGAAACAGAAAATGAGATAGAGGTGAGAGTAGGAGACAAAAATTTTTACTTTCAAAAGGAAAAAGAACCTTTTTTAGCCAAAACCAAATTTGATAAAAGAGATTTTAAGGAAAAGAAGATTTTTGCTCCCATTGGCGGCATTATTACTGAAATTTTTGTGAAGGAAGGAGATGTGGTAAAAAAAGGCCAAAAACTTTTTTTATTATCAGCAATGAAAATGGAAAACGAAATACTTTCAACGTTTGACGGAAAGGTAAAAAATATTTTAGTAAAGAAAAAAGATAGCGTAAAAAAGGACCAGGTACTCTTAGTGGGAGAATGAAGATATTGGAATTTGAAAAATTGGACTCTACGCAAAAGAAAGCAAAGGAGATTGCTGAAATTTCAAATCCATGGACTGTGATTTTAGCAAAAGAACAATGTTCAGGTTATGGAAGAAAAGGAAATGTTTGGTATTCTCCCAAAGGGGGTCTTTACTTTTCAGTGATTTTGCCAAAGACGAAAATTGACGACGTTCAAATGTTAACCTTTCTTTCAGCCTTTTGCGTTGCTAAAATTTTGCACGAAGAATTGGGAATAAAGCCTTTTATTAAATGGCCAAACGATATTTTTCTGAATGGCAAAAAAGTGTGCGGTATTTTAACTGAAAATGTTATCTGTGGTAAAGATGTTAAAATGTCCATCATTGGCCTCGGTTTGAATACAAATATTGAAATGTTTCCTGACGATTTGAAAAATATTGCTACCTCGCTTAAAATTGAATTAAAAAGAGATTTTGAGAATAGGATATTGCTTGAGAAAATCTTAAAAGGGTTAAAAGAAGTGTTTAATATTTTTTATTAAAATGAATTTTGAGAAGGAAATTGAAAAGTTGAATCAAAAAATAAAAGAATTAGATAAGACAGAATTGGTTGAAAAGCAACATCAAAAAGGAAAGCTGGGGGCTCGAGAAAGGATAAATTTACTTTTGGATGAGAATACGTTTGTTGAGTTAGATCCTTTTGTTGAGAGTAGGTCAGAATACTTAAAACTAAAATATAAAGAAGAGAAATTTGCTGGAGATGGCGTCATTACTGGTTTTGGGAAAATTAGAGGAAGGCAGGTTTTTGTTTTTTCTCAAGATTTTTCAAAAATTGGTGGTACCTTGGGAGAAATGCATGGCGAGAAGATTGTGAAGGTTTATCAATTAGCAAGAAAGACTGGATGTCCTATTATTGGAATTTACGATTCAGGAGGAGCGAGAATTCAAGAAGGAGTTTTTTCTTTGCAAGGATATGCAAAGATTTTTAGAGAGCAGGTTTTGTCTTCAGGGATTATTCCCCAAATTGCTGTGATGGTGGGACCATCTGCTGGAGGCGCTTGTTACGCTCCCGGTCTTTCAGATTTTATTTTTATGGTTGAGGGTATTTCTTTTATGTTCATTACAGGTCCTGAGGTTATTAAAAGGGTCTTGGGAGAGGATGTTTCTTTTCAAGAATTGGGTGGCGCTGATGTTCATGCTCAAAGGTCAGGGTGTGCTCATTTTGTTTTAAAAAGCGAAGAAGAGTGTTTTTTGGCTGTAAAAAAACTTCTTTCTTATTTGCCTTCAAATAACGTCGAAGATCCGCCAAAGAAAAAAGAGTTTTTAAGTGAACTTTTTGAAAAAGAGGAGAACTTAAAGATTTTAGATATCTTACCCAAAGAAGAGGAAAAGGGGTATGATATGAAGGAAATAATCAAAGAAATTTTTGATAAAGATAGTTTTTTTGAAGTTCAAGAGAAATTCGCGCAGAACGTAATTACTGGTTTTGCTAGATTGGGCGGAAATGTGGTTGGTGTGGTTGCTAATCAACCAAAAATTTTAGCAGGCGTTTTAGATATTGATTCTTCAGATAAAATAGCAAGGTTCGTTAGGTTTTGCGATTGTTTTAACATCCCCATCGTTAACCTCGTTGATACGCCAGGATATTTACCAGGGAAGGAGCAAGAGTTAGGTGGAATCATTAGGCATGGCGCTAAGGTTTTGTATGCATTTGCAGAGGCTACTGTTCCCAAGATTGCTTTAATTTTAAGAAAGGCGTTTGGTGGAGCTTACATTGCGTTAGCTTCTAGGAATTTAGGCTACGATTATGTTATAGCTTTTATTTCAGCTCAAGTTTCAGTAATGGGACCTGAGCAAGCAGTGAGAGTGCTTTACAAAAAGGAGATTGAAAAATCTGAAAATCCCAACGAGTTTGAGAAAGCGAAAATTAAAGAATTCAAAGAAATTTATTTGGATGTTTTCAATATTGCAAAGGAAGGACACGTTGATATGATTATTAATCCCAAAGACAGCAGAAAAATTTTAATTAAATGTTTAGAATCAATTTTACAAAAAAGAGGAGAGAAAATACCCAGAAAACACGGGAATATACCTCTGTAACTCAACCTCCACACCTTCAACACGTTAATTCAACACGAATTGGTATTGTTGGAATGGGAAGAACAGGTTCAATGTTTTTTCAGGAATTGAAAGATTTTTTTGAGGTGTGGGGTATTTCAAAGAAAGAGGATATTGAAGCCATAGAGAGAGGAAATGTTTTTATAAAGAAAGACGGCAAAGAGTATAATCTTAAAGGGAATTTCATTGTAGCTGAAACATTTTCCCACTCTTTTGATTTTTTATTCTTTACTGTGCCAAACCCTGTGAGAGATGTTATCTATTTTTACTTTAAAAAAATTAAAGAAAAGAACTTTAACATACCAGCCATTTTCCTTTCTCAAAATGGCGTTGAGGCAGGAGAAGAAACAATTCTTGTTTTAAAAGAAATTTTCGGAGAAAAGTGCTCTGAAATTCCTGTTTTCAGGATTTCTCTTTTTAACGCCATAGATAAATTCAGGAGTGAGGATGGAAAAATATTTTTTACTTACTTTTTACCAATTAAAATGGCAATTTCTCAAATTTCAGGACCTACCTTAGATGTTTCTTTTATTTTCAATGCGCAAAATTTCAAGACTTTTTTTATAAATTCAAGAGATGCAAAAAATATGGAATATTCAAAACTTTTTTTAAATTTAATAGGCATGGCTTGCGCAGTCAGAGGATTGTCTTTGAGAGAGGGTTTTTTAAAAGAAGATATTTTCAAAGAAGAGATATTAGCTCTTCGGGAATATGCAAAGGTGGTAAAGAGGTTGGGCGGTAAATTTTTGAACTTCCCAGGTTATCCAGTAAGGTTTTTTTCTTTATTAATATTTCTTCCCTTCCAGTTTTTATATGCTTTGCGCTATGTTTTTATAAAGAAAATAGATAGATTAAGAATAGGGAAGAAAAAAGACTTAGGTGAAATAGATTATTATAATGGAGCTGTTTTGAGAATGGCTCAAAAATTGAAGATGGAAACTCCAATGAATTTAAAGATTTTAGAGGGAGCAAGGCCAAGGTCACAACTTGACTAAAACACATTTTTTTTTGAAAAATAAAAATATGGAAGTCAAAGCAATAAAAGCAGCTATTAATCAGATTTCGGACGAAAGAGGTATTCCTTTTGATAAGGTGTTGGAGGTTTTTGAGCAAGCGTTAGCTTCTGCTTTTAAGAAGGAATATGGTAGGAAAGGTCAGAAGATTAAAGCCAAAATCGATTTGGAAAAGGGCAAGGTTTATTTTTGGCAGGTGAAGATGGTGGTTGATGAAAAAGAAATAAAAGAAGGAAAGGTAAAGTTTAATGAGGAGAGACATATTTTATTAGAGGAGGCAAGGAAAATTAATCCTGAAATAAAGTCAGGAGAAGAATTATTAATTCCTTTGGAGGCCAACAAAGAAGATTACGGAAGGATTGCTGCTCAAACAGCAAAACAGGTGATTTTACAGAAACTTAAAGAATTGGAAAGAGAAATTATTTTTCAAGAATTTGTTTCAAAAGAAGGAGAGATAATGTCGGCTCTTGTTCAAAGAATAGATGATAAGGGTGTTTATTTAAATTTAGGGAAAGCATTAGGATTTTTACCAAAAGCAGAACAGGTCGCTGGTGAATTTTATAAAACGGGACAAAGATTGATGGTTTATGTTTTAAAAGTTGAGCAAACACCAAAGGGTCCATCTATTGTGGTGTCAAGGTCACATCCAAAACTTATTTCAAAGCTTTTTGAATTAGAGGTACCAGAAATTCAATCAGGTCAGGTAGAGATAAAATCAATTGCGAGAGAGGCTGGTTCTCGAACGAAAATTTCTGTTTTGTCAAAGGTAAAAGAAATAGATCCCATAGGAGCAATGGTAGGTCATAGGGGAACAAGGGTGGGAGCGGTAATTAACGAGCTGGGAGGAGAAAAAATTGATATTGTGTTGTTTTCAGAAAAACCAGAAGAGTATATCAAAAACGCCTTTTCCCCTGCTAAGGTTTTAGAGGTTAAAATTTTGCCAAAGAATGTGGCTTTGGTTGTTGTGCCAGATGACCAATTATCGTTGGCGATTGGCAAAGATGGACAAAATGTAAGATTGGTTGCTAAATTGACTAATTGGAAAATTGATGTTAAATCAAAAAGCGCATTGGAAAAAGAGAAATTGGAAACAGAACAAAAGGTTTCGTAAAAATAATTTATTGTTAAATAAAGATTTATGTCAAATATCATACCAGTTGTTATTGAAAAAACACCATACGGAGAAAGGGCTTATGATATTTATTCAAGGTTGTTAAAAGAAAGGATAATATTTTTGGGAGGTCCTGTTACTGACGCACTGGCAAATTCGATTATAGCTCAGTTGTTATTTTTGGCAGCCAAAGATTCTGAAAAAGAAATTCAGTTTTACATTAATTCGCCAGGTGGAATAGTGACAGCAGGTTTAGCTATTTATGATACAATGCAATACGTAAAATGTCCTATTTCAACAGTGTGTGTTGGAATGGCAGCTTCGATGGCAGCAATTATTTTGGCTGCGGGAACGAAAGGGAAAAGATATGCTTTGCCAAATTCTGAGATTATGCTTCACCAGGTGATGGGAGGAGCAACGGGTGAAGCCATTGAAATTGAGATTACGGCAAAACAGATAATGAAAATAAAAGATAAGATTAATAAAATATTAGCGAAACATACGGGGCAACCGTTAGAAAAGATTGAAAAAGATACAGATAGAGATTTTTATTTGAGTAGCCAAGAAGCCAAAGAATATGGCATTATTGACGAGGTGATTGAGACTAAAAAATAAAATCTATGTTAAAAAAACACTTTAAAAGTTTAAAAAATTATGAACGAAATTTATTATTTATCCTTTGCCATACTTTGTTTATTTATTGGGATTCTTTTGGGCTATTACGCTAAAAGAACCCTCTCAAAGAAAGAGCAAGAAATAATTAAACTTCAGCTACAAAAAGCCAAAGAGGAGGCAGATTTTATATTGAAAGAGGCAGAAAGAGAAAAAAAGAGAAGAGAGGACGAATTTTTGCAAAGACAAAAAGAGTTAGAAGAACGAAATGCTCTATTAAAAAGTAAAATGTCTGAATTGGAAAAGGAAGAATTAAAAATCAAAGAAAAATTAGAACAATTGAGAAAGGAACAAGAGATGATAAATGAGCTAAAAGACAAAATGCAGAGAAGGTTGGAAAAAATTTCAGGTTTGAAGGTAGAGGAAGCTAAAAAAGAAATTTTAAAAGAGATAGAAAAGGAAATAAAAGAAAATGAGTTAACTAGAATTCAAAAATTAGAAAAAGAGGCTGATGAAAGATTTAAAGATAGAGCGAGAGAAATCTTAACTACTGTCATTCAACGTTTAACATTGCCTGTTGTGCAAGAAACGACCACCTCAACTGTTATTTTGCCCAACGAAGAAATAAAAGGAAAAATTATTGGAAAAGAGGGAAGGAATATTAAAACGCTTGAAAACCTACTCGGTGTTGAAATTATTGTAGATGAAGCTCCAGAAAGTGTGACCATTTCTTGTTTTGATCCCATTAGAAGACAAATTGCCAAATTGGCTTTGGAAAAATTAATCAAAGACGGCAGAATTCAACCAGCAAAGATAGAGGAAAAGGTTGAAGAGGCAAAAAAGGAGATTAATCAACAAATTAAAGAAGCTGGAGAAGCAGCAGTGATGGAATTGGGTTTAGTAGGATTTGATCCAGGTCTTTTGCAGATTTTAGGGAGGTTAAGGTTTAGAACATCATATGGTCAAAATGTTCTCTTGCACTCAATAGAAGTGGCTCTTTTAGCCTCTGCGTTGGCTGAAGAAATAGGAGCTAATAGTTTGGTGTGTAAAAAGGCGGGATTATTTCACGATATTGGTAAGGCAATGGATTTACAGGTAGAAGGTTCTCACGTCAAAATTGGAATGAAAATTTTGGAAAAATTTGGAGTAGAAAAAGAGGTTATTGATGCTATGAAATCTCATCACGAAGAATTTCCTTATGAGTCGGTAGAGGCTGTTTTGGTTCAGGTAGCAGATCAAATTTCAGGGGCTAGACCTGGAGCAAGAAAAGATACGTTGGAAAATTACATAAAGAGAATTTCTGAATTGGAAAATATTGCTATGTCTTTTGAAGGAGTTGAAAAAGCGTGGGCTTTGCAGGCTGGTAGAGAAATTAGGGTTTTTGTGAAGCCACAAGAGGTTGATGATTTTGGAGCTAGAAAATTGGCAAGGGACATCGCAAAAAGAATAGAGGAAGAGTTAAAATATCCTGGCGAGATTAAGGTTACAGTAATACGCGAAATGAGAATAGTTGAATACGCTAGATAATTTTCATAAAATGATAAATAAAAAAAGAGAAGTTTACACGGGGTGTAGTATAACGGTAGTACGCATCCCTTGGGAGGATGTGGTCTGGGTTCAATTCCCAGCACCCCGACAATATTTCAATTTAAATAGGCGGGAGTAGCATAGTGGTAATGCAACGGCCTTCCAAGCCGTGTACGGGGGTTCGATTCCCCTCTCCCGCTCAAAAATTTCAGTTGGGTATTGAAGATTAACTAATGAGAATACCTAAAGAATTCAATATTATAGGTCAATGTAGAAAATACAACGTTCCCCTTTGGCAATGTCCTCCATTTTTGTTTTTAGTAATGGGTTTTTTCATTTGTTTAACTTCCATTTTTTTATATCTTTTAGGTTCACAATATATAGAAGATCCAAGGGAGGTTGCTTTAATAGTTTTGACAGTTTCTGCCATTTTGCTTGTTATTTCTACTCTTATTACCAATACGTTTGAAAAACTGCTTCAAACTAATAAGTTAAAATCTGAGTTTATAGATATAGTATCTCATCATTTAAGGGCACCTATTTCAAATTTGGAATGGACGCTTGATTTTTTGCTTTCTCGCAACGGTGATAAATTAGAAAAGGATTTGTTTGACTATCTTAAGATTTTAAAAGAGAATTCAGGGAGAATAAGAGATTTACTCAACGATTTACTCATTATTTCAAAAATTGAAGGTGAAAAAATGGACTTGAAAAAAGAAAGGTTTTCTTTAGAAGCATTGATAAAGGAGACAATAAAAAATATTGAAGAAAAATATAAGTCTTTCAACATTCGGGTTAGGTTAAATATTTATAATAATGTACCTGAAATTTTAGGAGATAGATATTACCTAAAAGAGGTTTTTTCAAATTTATTACAAAATGCTTTTTGTTATAGTAAAGAAAATTCGGAAATCAAAATAACCTTAAAAAAGGAAAAAAAATTTATTTACTGTGAGATAGAAGATAAGGGGATTGGTATACCCAAAGAAGATCAGCCGTTTATTTTTCAAAAGTTCTTTAGGGCATCTAATGTGTTAAAATATAAACCTTCCGGTACGGGTTTGGGTTTATACATTGCAAAACTTATTGTGGAAAGGTTAAAAGGTAAAATTGGTTTTTTTAGCCAAGAAGGGGTAGGTTCTACCTTTTGGTTTAAAATACCAATTCAATGAAAAAAATTTTAATAATTGAAGACGAAATATCTTTACAAAAAACCTTAAAAGATGCGTTAGAACGTGAAGGATATTTGGTAATTTGTGCTAGCGATGGAGAGGAAGGTATTAAATTAGCAAAAAATGAAATGCCAGATTTAATTTTGTTGGATTTGATTTTGCCCAAAAAGGACGGTTTGGAGGTATTGGAAGAATTGAGAAAAGATTCAAGAACTCAAGATATTTCAGTAATCGTTTTAACAAACTTTGAGAGCATAGCATCAGTTGAAAAGGCAATAGAGTTGGGGGTGGTGAATTACTTAGTAAAAGCACAATATACTTTAGATGAAGTTATTCAAAAAATAAAAAGCGAAATTGAAAAACTCAAATGAGGGTTGAACCACAACAATTGAAAACATTTATGGTGGATGCGGGTTTGATTACTGCTGAAATGTTTGACGAATGTTTAAGAGAAGCTGAAGAAAAAGGTATAAAATTGAAGGATGTTTTGGTTTTCAAAGGCATCGTTTCTGAAAATGATTTAAGGAAATTGGAAGCTTACATTTTGGGTATTCCCTTCGTTGATTTAGAAAAGATAACAGTAGATATTGATACCTTAAAAATCATTCCAGAGCCTGTTGCCAGATCTCATAATGTTGTTGCTTTTAGAAAGAAAGGCGACAAGGTTGAGGTAGCAATGCTAGATCCAGACGATTTGATGGCGATTGAGTTTTTAAAAAAAGCATATCCCAATTTGAAGTTTTTGCCAAGGTTAACTACTGTAGAATCAATAAAGAATGTTTTAAAGCAGTATCAAAAGAGTTTAGAAATAGAATTTGGTGAAATTATTAAAAAAGAATCAGGAGAAATTACAGCTGTGAAGGAGGAAGAAATAAGAGAAAAGGAGGAGGATTTAAGGAAAATAGCAAGCGAACTTCCCATTATAAAAATCGTTGATACTTTACTAAAACATGCCATTTTGCAAAGGGCGTCTGATATTCATATTGAACCTACAGAGAAAGAGGTTTTGGTGAGGTATAGAATAGACGGTATTTTAAGAGATGCTATGGTTTTACCTAAAATTTCTGCTTCTGGAATAGTGGCTAGAATTAAGGTTCTTTCTAATTTGAGATTAGATGAGCATAGGCTTCCTCAAGACGGAAGGTTTAAAATAGAGACGCCAGATTATAAATACTCAATTAGGGTTTCAATTTTGCCGGTTTTTGACGGAGAAAAGATTGTTATGAGATTGTTGCCAGAGACGAGTAAAAATTTGAGTTTAGAAGAGATCGGTTTGAGGGGAAAGGCCTTGGAAGATGTGCAGGTTAATTTAAGGAAACCAATAGGTATGATTTTAATTTGTGGTCCTACTGGTTCTGGGAAAACAACAACATTATATTCGATGCTAGAAATTTTAAACGATCCTACTGTAAATATTTGTACTATTGAAGATCCTGTTGAATATAGAATGCCTAGAGTAAATCAAACTCAGGTTAATCCTAAAATTGGTTTAACATTTGCTGCTGGTTTGAGAGCCCTTTTAAGGCAGGACCCAGATATTATTATGGTAGGAGAAATTAGAGATAACGAGACTGCTTCTTTGGCAGTGAATGCCGCTTTAACTGGACATCTGGTTTTATCAACCTTACATACAAATTCAGCAGCAGGCGCTATTCCGAGATTGATAGATATGAAAGTGGAACCATTTTTAATTTCTTCCACGCTTAATATAATTATAGCCCAAAGGTTAGTGAGACGTTTATGTTCAGAAAAGGAAAAATACTATCTAAAAGCAGATGAATTAGATAATATCGGCAAGTATTGTAATTTAGAAAGAATATTGAAGATCTTGAAGCAAGAAAAATTAATAAAACCTCATCAATCTCTTACTGAGATTCCTTTTTATAGACCAAAACCTACAAAAGAATGTCCAGATGGATTCAAGGGAAGAATTGGTATTTTTGAAGTATTACCCATCACTCAGACAATTAAAGACTTAATTGTGAAAGAAGCTACTGCTTCCGAGATAGAAGAACAAGCAAAAAAAGAAGGAATGATAACGATGGTTGAGGATGGATTTTTGAAGGCAGCCCAGGGAATAACAACTATTGAGGAGGTTTTAAGGGTGATTATTGAATAATTAAACAAAGTAAATTTTCTTTTTCCTTTTCAATTTCTCTCTTAATTCTAAATATTTATTTAACATCTCATCTTCTTTTAAAATTTCCTTTGCTTTTTCCCTTGCCAATTGAATTAAATTTAGGTCAGTTAAATTAGCGATTTTTAGGTTCAATTTTCCAGTTTGTTTCTCTCCCAAAATCTCCCCAGGACCTCTTATTTTCAAATCACTTTCTGCCAATTCTAAAGCATTTTTTGAAGACAAAAGGGCCTCTATTCTTTGAGCAGATTTTTTAGTGGGCAAATGCGTGATTAAAAAACAAAGAGCCCTTTTACCTGACCTTCCAATTCTCCCAATTAACTGGTAAAGTTGAGATAAACCAAACATTTCCGCATTTTGGATCACCAAACAATTTACGTGTGGCAAATCAATGCCCTCCTCGATTACGTTCGTTGCAACTAAGATGTGAAAAATTTTTTCTTCGAATTGTTTTAAGACAATTTCTTTTTCTTTTGTATTCATTTTTCCGTGCAACATGGCAATCTTTAAATCTGGAAAAATTCTTTTTAGTAATAAATATTGTTCTTTAACACTTTTTACTTCAGAAAAGAGCTTTCCTTTTTGAGAAAATTCAATTCTGGGACAAACAAAAAATATTTGTTCTCCCTCTTTTACCTTTTCTTTTAACAAATCAAAAACGAACCTTGTTTCGCTTGGCAAAATAACCTTAATTTCAACCTTTCTTTCACCAAAAGGGAATTCCTTTAGCAAGGAAATATCCAAATTTCCAAAAATGGTTAAGGCTAATGTTCGAGGAATAGGGGTCGCTGTCATAGACAAAAAATGAGGCAAAATCTTCTGTTTTTCCAAAATCTTTCTTCTTTGCTCAACTCCAAATTTATGTTGTTCATCAAATATTAAGAGCGCTAATTTTTGAAATTCAATTTTTTCTTCAAAAAGAGAGTGGGTGCCAATTAAAATTTTAACCTCTCCTCTTTTTATGTTTTTTATTATTTCTTTTTTTTCTATTTTACATCCATCAAATTCACAATATCCCCCTGTTAAAATGCCAATTCTTTTTTCAAATTTTTCCAACATTTTGAGAATTCGTTTATAATGCTGAGCTGCTAAAATTTCAGTGGGAACGACAATAGCGCACTGGCATTCATTTTTAGCGCAATTTAAAGCCAAGATGGTAGCAACCAATGTTTTGCCAGACCCCACATCGCCTTGCAATAGTCTATTCATGGGATTTTCTTTTTCCATTTCTTGCAACATTCTCCACGTTTCTCTTTTTTGAGATTCAGTCAACTTAAAATTTAGAGATTTTAGAAATTCATTTATAATATTTACGTGAATTTTCAAAGGATAAGCCAATTTTCTTTTAATTTTTAATTTTTCTCTTAAAACCTCAATTTCTAGCAAAAAAAGTTCTTCAAAGGAAAATCTAAATTGAGCTAATTTAATGTCTTCTTTACTTTGTGGAAAATGAATTTTTAAAATCGCCTCTTTTAAGGGAAGTAAATTTAGTTCCTTTAAAAGTTTTTGGGGCAAAAACTCCTTTGCTTTTTCTATTTCATTTTTTAAAATGAGAGACATTTTTTCTCTAATCCACTTTGTTTTAATGCCGCTCGTTTCAGAGTAAATTGGAACTATTTTTCCTGTGTGCAAAAGTTTAAAATAAGGTAACGTTGGTATTTTTTCAAATACTGGATGTTGTAAATATAATTTGTTTCCTTTCTTTATAGCCTTTCCAGAAAAAGAAAATATTTCTCCTTTTTGAAAAATCTTTTTTAAGAAAGGTTGATTGTAAAAAATGGCTTCAATTTCTTCTCCTTCTTTATCAATTATTTTTACCAGCGTGTAATGTTTTTTTCCCTTGAAAAAGAAACTTTTGATATTTTCTATTTTACCTTGAATTGTAATTGGTTTTTCGATTTCCACTGATTTTATTGGTGAAATTTCTGAAAAATCTTCATATCTATTTGGAAAATAATAAAAACAGTCTTCAATAGTTTCTATTCCTAATTTTTTTAACCTTGTAATATCTCTTTTTGTTAAATATTCTAAATCTTCGATTTTTTCTTTCATATTAGTTTTAATTTTATGTTAAAATTTAAGATATGCCAAAGTATATCTTTTTGGCAAAATCTTTAGATGGCAGAGAAGAAAAAGGCGTTTTGGAGGCGCAAAGCGAGTATGAATTAGCAAAGATATTAAAAGAGAGGGGTTTAATTTTAATTAAAACGCAAAAGGAAAGGAAAATCGGTTTTTTCAACATATTGCCCTTTTCCTTGGGAGTGCCTTTGTCTGAAAAAATGTTCTTTACGAGAAATTTGAGGGTAATGATTTCAGCTGGTGTCCCCTTGGCAAAATCAATTTTAACGCTTTCAAAGCAGACAAAAAACAAAAAATTTAAGCTGGCTCTAGAGAAAATTTCAGAAAAAATTATAAAAGGTGAAAAATTTTCAGATGCTCTTTCTTATTTTCCAAACATTTTTAGCGAACTGTACCAAAGTATGATAAAAGTGGCTGAGGAAACGGGAGGGTTGGAGCAAGCGTTAGATATTTTGTCAAAACAAATGGAAAGAGAACACGAATTAAAATCAAAAGTTCAAGGAGCGATGATATACCCTGCAGTTATATTTTTTGTTTTAATTGTCGTTGGTATTTTAATGTTAGTGTATGTAGTGCCAAAATTGGCAGAAACCTTTCAAGAACTCAACGTAGAGTTGCCAATGACCACAAGGTTTGTTATTTTTTTGGGCACTTTTCTTTCGAATAATTTTTTAATCATTTTAATTATTTTCTTAATTAATCTTTTTGCTTTTTTTCAATTTATAAGGACCAAAATAGGAAAGAAAATGTTAGATAAAATTTTGCTTTCTTTACCAATCTTTTCTATGTTAGTCAAAAAAGCTAATTCAGCTTCTACGGCAAGGGCGTTAAGTTCTTTATTAGCAGCAGGCGTTTCTTTGCCAAGGTCTTTGGAAATTACTGCAAATACCTTGGGAAATGTTTTTTATAAAGAAGCCCTTCTTTTTGCCATAGAGAAAGTGAAAAAAGGAGAGAAACTCTCTCAAACGTTAAAGAGATACCAGAAAATTTATCCACTCACTTTAATTTCTATGATAGAGGTTGGAGAGGAAACAGGAGAAACATCTGAAATTTTAGCAAAGATTGCCGACTTTTACGAAGCTGAGGTTTCAGAGGCGGCTAAAAACCTAACGTCTGTGATTGAACCATTTTTGATGCTTGTGATTGGAGTAATTGTGGGTTTTTTTGCTGTTTCAATGATTCAACCAATGTATTCTATGATGGGAACAATAAAATGAAAAAGAAAGGTTTTACCTTCGTTGAGGTTTTAGTTACAGTCTTTTTGGTTTCTCTTGTTTTTTTTGGAATTTTTGGCGCTTATCGATTGGGTCTTTATATTGTTGGTTTGTCTCAAAGAAAAATTATAGCTACTAATATTGCTCAGGGAGAAATAGAGAAGATAAAAAACCTACCTTATGTCTTAGTTGGAACAATAGGAGCTTCACCCCCCTATGCTTCAGGTATTTTAGAAGCCACAACATCAAACACCATTAACGGTGTTATATACACTATTGAAAGAAAAATATTGCTCGTTGTTGATCCTTCAGACGGTTCTGAACACTGTCCCGTCGATTATAAAAGAGCTGAAGTTAAGGTTTCCTTTTCTGGAATTTTGAGAGGTGTTGTTTCTTTAACGACAGATATTGTTCCAAAAACAAAAAGCGAGGAACTAAGAATATGCGAGGAACAACCAATTGGCGTTCTTTTAGTGCAGGTTTCAGATGCTCAGGGTAATTTAGTTTCATTACCCACTATTCAGGTTTTTGATACCCAAAATAATTTAAGAGGCACCTTTACTCCCAGTGAAGGAAGGTACGAAATTCCTCTTTCCCCTGGTGAATATAAGGTCGTAGTATCAAAGGAAGGATATTCCACTGACAGAACCTATTCTACTCAAGAAATCGCTCAGCCTTCCAAAAGAAACCCTCTCGTGATAGATGGTCAGGTTTCCCAGATTACTTTTGAAATAGATAAGGTTTCAACAATGAGGGTGAGAACGTTGACGACCTTTAGCGAAGAATTTTTTACAGATTATTTTGAAAACGAGAACAAAATTTCTGGCAGTGAAAATGTAATTGTAGGAGGAGGTCAAGTGAGATTGGCAACTGATACTGAGGGTTATTATTATTCTCAAGGTCATATTCTTTCTGTTGAGATTTCGCCAACTCGCTTGATAAAATGGCAAACATTTTTTGCTGTTGAAGAAGAAGAAGAAAACGGGACTGATTTAAAATATCAATTTTACTTTGCTTCTGGCACTGATTGGCTTTTAATTCCAGACGATATTTTGCCTGGCAACTCCCAAGGTATTGATGAAAGTTCCATTGATTTATCTCATCTTTCAACCACTACTTATTTTTCATTAAAGATTAAAGCCATCTTTTCTCCAGATTCGTCGAGACTTCAAACCCCTCTTTTGCACGCTTGGCAGATTTCTTGGCAAAGTTCAAATCCTAGCCCAATTCCCAACGTTCAGTTTGATATGAAAGGAGAAAAAATTATAGGTAGAGATTCTCAAGATAATCCAGTTTATAAGTTTTCTATCACGACCTCCACTGATTCGACAGGAACAATTCTTTTTTCTAATCTTGAATGGGATAGATACACTATTTCAAATTTTAAAAGAGGAGAAAGAGATTTGGAATTAGTTACTTCTTCAGTGAGTTTGCCTTTGGACTTGCCGCCAGACACACACTTGAATGTGGATTTATATCTTCAAGCTCAAAACTCACTTTTGGTTTCAGTTTTAGATAAAGATACCTTAGAACCTATTTTTTCAGCCACTACTACCTTAACTTCTAATAACTTTGAGGAGACACAATTGACTAATTTAAGTGGCCAAGCGCTTTTTATTCCTTTAAATGAAGGAAATTATAACCTTTTTGTGGAGGCTGAGATGTATTATCCTACCTCAACGAGTCTTTTTGTTTCTTCAAGAGAGAGAATCTTGTTAAAATTAGAAAGAAGAGATTAAAATGTTTAAAAAAGCTTTCACGTTAATAGAAACGATCGTTACCATTTCAATTTTTTCTATTTTAATGGGAGTTGTTTCTGCCCTGATTTTGACGCTCTATAGAGTGCATTCTTTTGAATGGCAGCAATCTTTGGCAGTGGAAGAAGCGAGAAGGGGAGTGGAGATAATGATGAAAGAAATTAGAGAAGCAAGGGAAGGGGAAAATGGAGCTTATCCTATAGAATACGCAGGAGATACTGCGTTTATTTTTTATTCAGACATTGATAACGATGGTAAAACAGAAAGGGTAAGGTATTCTTTGGGAGACATTATTAATGAACGTTTCACGAGAGAATGTCAAAGTAATCAAAAGGCTGGTTCTTGTTCTGTAAACGCGACAGGTTTTTTGAGAGAAAATGGAAGAATTATTTATTCTACCTTAAAAGTTACGGCCATGGGAGATTTAGATAGTGGTGATGAATATTTAACAGTTTATGTAAATGGCATGCCTCTTGAAGGTAGAATTTGCGACGTAGGGTGTTCTCAATGTTCACGTAATTTTGAAGGTTTAAAAGTTTTTGATATCACTGAATTTGCAAGAACTGGTTCGTTAAATATTACCGTAACCTCATCTTGTCCATATAGCACAAGAGAAGCAGGTTGTGTTGATGCAAGATGTGGCTCATCTTCTTCTCGTTTTTCTTTTAGGGTAAATATGGAAATTTCTATTATCCAAGAAATCCAAACTACTGAACTTAAAAAAGGCGTTATTAAAGCAGTAGGGGACCCACCTATTTATCCTTTAGACCAAGAAAGGATTTCAGTGATTACTTCTTTTGTGAGAAACGCTCCTCCTATTTTTGAGTATTTTGACAAAAACGGCAATAAAATTTTAAGTTATCCTACGAGGTTGAAAGATACAAAGGTAATGAAGCTTTTTTTGGTGGTGAATGTTAATCCCCATCGTCCACCAGAAGAATTTCAATTAGAATCTTTTGTTCAATTAAGGAATTTAAAAGAATGAAAAAAGGGATTATTATAAGTTATGTTTTGGTTTTTGGCACGATATTTTTGGTTTTATTATCGGGACTTTTGTTTTTTATTTTAACCCAGTTAAGGGTCGCAAATCAAAAAATTGCTTGGCAAGAAGCCTTAAACTTGGCAGAAGCTGGTTTGGAATACTACAGGTGGTGTTTAAATAACAATGTTTCCAACTGTTCCACTACAAAAACCTATTATGATGTGGAAGGAAGGGCAATTGGTAGTTTTGAAATTCAAACAGAAAGTAATGTGAGTTGTGGATCGTCAACATTTTCCAGAATTGTTTCTACTGGCAAAAGCAACCTAAATCCAAGCTTTCAAAGAAAAGTAGCTGCCTTTTATACGAGAGAATCTGTAGGTAAGTACTCTTTTGTGTTAAATTCTAATACGTGGGTTGGATCTGATGTATTGGTAAGAGGTCCCTTTCATACAAATGGTGGTGTAAGGTTCGATGGTACCAACCTTTCGACTGTTTCTTCTGCTCAAACTGAATGGGTTTGTACTTCTTCTTTTGGGTGTGGAACTAGTGGTGAAGGGAATGCTTTGGGATTGTGCCCTTCAGAGTGTGAAATTAGGGGTTTAGGTGGTAATCGAAGATGTGTTTGTCCCGGGGTTTTTTCAACGACCCAAAATTCAAAAAGCGACCTTTTTTCATACCCTATTCCCCAGTTTGACTTTACTGGAATTACCGTAGATTTGCGGGAAATAAAAGATAAAGCTAAAGCTCAAACTTCAGGATTGTATTTTGGACCATCTGGCGCTTTTGGCTACCGTATTTTTATAAACGGGAATTCTTTAACTGTTAACAAAGTCACAGGTGTTAGAATGATAAATGGACTTTGTACTATTGTGAACGATAAAGTTATTTGTGAAAGAAATGGGTGTGAGCCAGAGTGTCCAAGATGTTGGGAGGGGAGGTGTATCGTGGAAGAACCAACCGTTGAAACTGAACGATCTCTTGGCACCTTTCAAATACCTTCAAATTGTGGTGTTATCTTTTTTGAAGATAATCTTTGGATAGGTAGCGAAAATCAGACTAGTACTGTTTCAGGAAAAATTACGATTGTTGCTGCTAATTTAACTGGAGATAGTTTTAAACCTCATATTTGGTTGCAAGGAAATATTGTTTATTCAAGTTCGAGTGAGGTTGATGGATTAACGTTAATTTCGCAAAACGATTTAGTGATTGGTCTTTATGCTCCAGAGTATATGCTCTTGAACGGCATTTTTATAGCGCAAAAAGGATTTTTTGGTAGAAAATATTATCCATGTAATCTTGATTCTCGTTATTGCCAAAGGCGGTTTCTGAAAATTAATGGTTCTATTATTTCTTTTTATAGAGTAGGCACTAAATGGGTAAATCAAGGTGGTCAATTTATATCAGGTTATGAAAACAGAGAGATCTCTATTGATACCAATTTGATTTATAAACCTTCTTTCTTTACTCCATCTTTGTCCCCTGAATTTAAATTGATAAGGTGGGAGGAGTTATAATAAATTCTATGGAATTTTTTTCTCTAAAACAAAGAACGTTTGGTTTAGACATTTCTGATTTATCTGTCAAATATTTAATGCTAAAAAAAGAAAGAAAATCTTTTTCTATCGTTTCTTTTGGAGAGTTCGATGTTGAAGAGGGAATAATAGAAAGCGGCGAAATTAAAGAAGAAGAAAAATTAGCCAATTTGATCCAAGAACATACAAAAAATCTCAAGACAAAATATGTGGTAGCATCTTTGCCAGAAGAAAAAGCATTTTTAAAAATCATACAAATGCCAATTCTTTCAAATGAAGATTTAAAATCCGCTCTCTTATTTGAAGTAGAAAATTACATTCCATTACCTGTCAGTGAGGTATATTTGGATGGCGAGATCTTAAGTGGTTCTTCTAAAATGTCCAATAAAATGGACGTTTTGTTTGTAGCTGTGCCAAAAAAGATTGTTGATTCTTATCTTAGAGTGTTAAATAAAGCAAAGCTAAAATGTGTAGCCTTGGAGGTAGAGTCTTTAGCGATTGTGAGGGCTTTAATCCAAAGCGCGCATCAAGGTCAGTCGTTCTTGATTGTGGATTTGGGGGCTACAAGGACATCGTTAATCATTGTGAAGCAACCTTCATTTTATTTTACTACCTCCATCCCAATTTCTGGCAAACTTTTTACTGAGCTTATTGCAAAAAATCTAAAAATAGAAGTGAAAGAAGCTGAACGTTTAAAATTAAAGTATGGTTTAAAAGGTTTTTTACAAAGAGAAAACCCTCAGGATAAAATGGCAGAAAAAATTTTTGACTCTTTAATTCCCATCTTATCAGACCTCGTTCAAAGAATAAAGCTATATTTGGAATACTATCAAAGCCACGCTATAGATGATGAAAAAAGAGATATTGACAAGGTAATACTTTCTGGTGGAGGAGCTAATATGATTGGACTGAAGGAATTTTTAGAAGTTCAAATTAAAAAACAGGTTGAAATTGGAAATTCGCTTTTTGACATTGGAAAACTAAACAATTTTCCAAAAGAGAAAGCAGTAAGCTTTACGACGGCCATTGGTTTAGCCAAAAGACAATGATGATTAACCTTTTACCCCAAAAAGAAATTAAGAAATTAAAAGAAGAAGAAAATTTTAAAATTATATTGCACCTTTTCTTTTTAATTTTGATTTTTGCAATTTTTCTTTTTTTAATGTTAATTTCAACGAAAATTTATCTAGAAGGTAATTTAAAATACAGAGAAATTATTTTTTCAACCACAGAAAAATCTTTAAACCTGGAAAAAGAAAAAGAAATAAGTAAATACAACGAGATTTTAAGAAGATTTGACGAATTTTATGCAAAAGAGGATCCGCTTTTTACGAAAATGGAAATTTTGTTTGAGAAAATACCTCAAAATAATATTTCGTTGAAGGATGTTGAGTTAAAAAGAGAAAAAAATAGAGAGATTATAGTTGCAATTTCTGGTATAGCCAAAAAAAGGAACGATTTTTTGAGTTTGATAAATACCTTAAAAGAACATTATACAGACGTTTCTTTTTCTCCAGACCTTCTGTTTAAAGAGGAACAAATTGAATTTTTTGTGAAATTTAAAATAAAATGAGCTTTATCAAAAAACTAATCTTAAGTTTGCTTTTTTTCTTAATCTTTATTTCAATTTTTCTTTTGTTTTTTATTTTTCCTCTTTTCAAAGATATAAAAGATCTTTCTCAAAAAATTTTAGAAATGGATATTAAACTTCAATCAATAGAAAAAAGAGAAAAAGCGATTTATCAATTTGAGAGTATTTTTAATGACCAAAAAGAAGTGATTTTGGAATTAGAAAATGCTTTGGTCAACAAAGAACTTCCAATTAGTTTTATTGAATTTTTAGAGAAGATATCTCATGATTTAAATGTAGAGATTAAAATATCTCTTTTAAACGTTTTAAAAGATAGTTTATCATTTAGGATACAGGGCGAGGGTACAAAAGAAAACGTCTTAAAATTTATTGAAAAAATGGAAAGCTCTGACTACCTGGTTGCCTTAGACCATTTGAAAATTTCAAGAAAAGATTTCAAAAATAATATTTTGGTTTTTGAATTTTCTTTTTCAGTGTTGAGTAAATGAAAATAAAATTAGAGAAAATTAAATCTCTTTTGAAAAAATTTCCACGATTAGTAGCAGGAAACTTTTTGATTTCTTTAATTTTTTGTTTTGTTTTGTCCTTTTTATTTTATTTTTTTCTCTTTAAATTTTCGATGCCAACACAACAAGAAAATGAGATAAAAATTTCGGAATTTAATGTAGTTCTTTACCAAAGGGTTGAAAAAAAATTTAAAGAAAGAGAAATAAAATTTGAAGAAATAGATAAAAAGAGATATTCTAATATTTTTAAATAAAGATAACAGTGGGTGGCCGACGCGACTCGAACGCGCAACCACCTGGGCCACAGCCAGGCGCTCTACCAATTGAGCTACGGCCACCGTGTCCCCGCTGGGACTTGAACCCAGATCTCAGGCTTAGAAGGCCCGTGCTCTATCCAGTTGAGCTACGGGGACAAATCCTATTATTTCTTTTTCTCTTCTAATTTTACCCTAATAAAAATTTCTTCTAATTTTTCATCTAACCATCCTCTTAATACCTTAAAGGTAATTTCGTCTCCTACCTTAAATTTCGATAAGATATCAGCTAAGGTATTATCTTCTGTAATTTTCTCTCCGTTTGCTTCCAATAAAATGTCGTCTTCTTTTATTCCAGCTTTGTCTGCTGGCGAGTCTTTAATTACTGCTCTTTCTCCAAAAGACTCTCTTGTTATTAACGCTCCATAATTCACAGGGAGGTTATAAAGAGTTTTCATATTTTCGTTTAAAATGACATACCTTACTCCAAAAAACGGTCGCTTGATCTTTCCGTATTTCATTACCTCTTCTAAAATTGGTTTCGCATAGTTTATAGGAATAGCAAAACCAATGTTCTCTGCTCCCAAAACCATAGCAGTATTAATTCCAATTGCTTTTCCTTCCATATTTACCAGAGGACCTCCAGAGTTTCCTGGATTAATAGCAGCATCAGTTTGAATTAATCCTCTCAAACTTGTGGCTTTAAAAGGAGTTCCACCATAGGCTGTAATTTTTCTTGAAAGTCCAGAGATAATGCCAGCAGAAATAGTATCTTCAAATTCTCCTAATGGATTTCCAATAGCCAATACCTCCTCTCCTAGCTCAATTTCGTTTGAGTCTCCCAATTCCAAGAAAGGTAGGTTTTTTCCTTTTATTTTCAACACTGCAATATCAACCAATGGGTCTCTGGCCACTATTTCTGCTTCAAATTTATGCTGAGGGTCCAGAATTACAGTATAGTCAGCCGTAGTATCTGATACTACATGGTGACAGGTTAAAACATAACCATCTGGAGATACTATAAAACCTGACCCTCCTCCAATCTTTGTTTTTTCCTTTTCTTTCTTTAATTTAGGTAAAACCATTTGTTCATCCCACAAAGGAAAAAAATAAAATCCTTCAACCTTGGGAAGATCTTTAGTAATTACAATGGTGATAACAGCAGGACAAACCTTCTTTGCTACTTGTACAAAAGGTCCTTTATTCATTAATTAATTATTTTATCATAAATTATCTTGTCGACAAGGTAAAAGTTTAATAAAATTTATTTATTGCCCTTATAGCTCAATGGATAGAGCGTCTCCGTCCTAAGGAGAAGATGGGGGTTCAAATCCCTCTAAGGGCACAAAGGAAAAGATCGATAATTTTTTTATTAGTATTGAATGGAGAACCTAGTAATTAAAAAATTTGATAATTCCAATCCAAGAGACATTGAAGAGATTTTAGAAATTCAAAAAGATGCTTTTTTGGAAATTGATACTTTTCCAAAGGAATACTTATTAGACGTTTCAAAAGATTGGCCAGAAGGGTTTTTGGTAGCAAAGGTAAATGAAGAGATTGTAGGTTATATAATAGGCAGCAAAGAAAAGGAGGTAGGGTTGATTATTTCGATAGCCGTAAAAAAAGAATGGAGGCAAAAAGGCATAGGAGGAAGATTAATGACAACGTTATTTGAAAATTTTAAAAAAGAAAAAGTGAAAATTGTATTTCTTCATACGAGAGAAGATAATATAGAAACAATAAAATTTTATAAGATGTTTGGGTTTAAAATTAGAGAGTTGGTAGAAAATTATTATTCAAACAAAGAGAACGCCTATTTAATGGAGAAAATTTTATAAAGGTTAAGGGCGGGTAGCTCAGGGGTAGAGCGCTTCTCTTACAAAGAAGAGGTCGGAGGTTCAAGTCCTCCCTCGCCCATGGCGGGTTGGCAGAACTGGCTATTGCGCCGGTCTTGAAAACCGGTGGGGAGTTATCCCCTTGCAGGTTCGAGTCCTGCACCCGCCGCCCCCATTAGGTATGTTTGAGTTTTTTAAAAAGAAAAGGGAGCCAGAAAATTTTCAAGAGATTTTAAAAGAGTTCAATCAATTAAAAGAAAAGTTTGATTTAATTTTGAAAGAGCTTAACGACTTAAAAGAAAAGGAAAAATTTCATGTTCAAAAGATAGGCATTGTGAGATTTAATCCGTTTGGAGATGTTGGCGGAAATCAAAGTTTTTCTATTGCTATTTTGAATGGTAAAGATGATGGGATAGTAATTACGAGTTTATATTTGAAAGATGGAAATAGACTTTTTGCCAAGCCAATTAAAGGAGGAAAATCTGAATTTAATCTTTCAAAGGAAGAGGTTTTAGCCATTAAATTGGCCCAACATGGAAAAAATAATTCACAAACAACCGGTGGTAGTCATTTTAGGACATATTGATTCAGGGAAGACAAGCTTACTTAATGCTATTAGAGAATTGGAATTCAAAGAAGGAAAACCTGGTGGAGAAATTACCCAACATATGGGTGCTTTTGAGATTGAAAGAGATGGTAAAAAGATTACCTTTTTAGATACACCAGGCCATGAAGCATTTTCTCAAATGAGGTCTCGTGGAGCTAAGGTAGCAGATATTGCTCTTTTGGTTGTAGATGCTGTTGAAGGACCAAAAGAGCAGACGAGAGAATGTATTAAGATTATAGAGGCTGCAAAGATTCCCTTTATCGTAGTATTGAATAAAATCGACAAACCAACCGCTAATGTAGAAAGGGTAAGGAGAGAACTTTCAAAAGAAGGTGTTTTAGTGGAAGCATACGGTGGTAAAATTCCTGAGGTAAAAACATCTGCAAAGACCAAAGAAGGCATACAAGATTTGTTAGATTTGATTTTGTTGGTATCTGAAGTAGAAGGTTTAAAAGCTGATATTTCAAATAAAACAAGGGGATTTGTTGTTGAGTCATTTTTGGACGAGAAAAGAGGTCCTAGCGCTATCTTGATTGTTGAGGAAGGTATTTTAAAAAGAGGAGATTTTATTGCTACCTCAACTGCTTTTGGAAAAGTGAAGATTTTAGAAAATTTTAAAGGTAAAAAAATTGATAAAATTTTCCCTGGTCAGGTTGGAATTGTGGTTGGTTTCAAAGAGGTTCCTATCATAGGCGATGAATTTTTTGTTTTTGATACATTAGAAAAAGCTCAAGAATATGTGAAACCTCCACAGAAGATGTTAATCAATAAAGAGGTGAAAGCTCAAAAGATTTTAAACGTGATTTTAAAAGCTGATGTTTGGGGTACGAAGGAAGCCATTGAGGAATTATTGATGAGATTAAATTCTGAAAGGGTAGGCTTAAAAATTATTAAGTCAGATACTGGAGAGGTGGATGAGGAAGATGTAAAAACAGCGAAATTTTTTAACGCCGTCATTTTTACTTTCAGAAAAAAAATTTCAAAAAATATTTTAGAGTTTGCTTTAAGACAAAAGGTGAGAATTTTTTCTTTTAACATAATTTATGATGTAATAGAAACTACCAGAAAATTGATGGTATCTATGATAGAACCTGAAATTTTGAGGGTGTATGTAGGGAAATTGAAGGTGTTGGTGGAATTTTGGAAAAAAGGACAAAGACAAATTGTGGGCGGTCGAATTATTGAAGGAGAGCTCAAAGGCAATTTATTTTTTGAGATTTCAAGAAATGAAGAGATGATTGGAGAGGGAAGAGTATTAAATCTTCAGAAAGACAAAAGAGATATTCAACTTGCTAAAAAAGGAGAGGAGATAGGAATTTTGTGTGAAAGCGATGTGAAGATAAAACAAGATGATATTTTAATATTTTTTCAAAAAGAAAAAAGGACAATTGAGATTTAATGGAAACGAGAATTCAAAAAATAAATAGTTTAATTAAAAAGGAGCTTTCAAACATTATCAATAAAGAAATTGAATTTGAAAAAAATGTTTTAGTTACTATTACGCGCGTGGAAACCAGCAAAGATTTAACATGCTGTAATGTTTTCTTTTCTTGTTATCCAGAATCTAAGTTTGATGAGGTAGAAGAGATTTTAAAAAAAGAAATGTATTTCCTTCAGGGAAGATTGAACGAGAAATTATTTCTCAAAAAAGTCCCACTCATTCGTTTTAAAAAAGAAAAAAAGGTTTTAGAAGCTGCGAGAATTGAAGAGATTTTGACTAAATTGAGGAAGTCTTAAAAAAGAGTAAAATGAAATATGGCCTAGTACCCGAGGGGTTCAGGGAGCTGTCTGCAAAACAGCTTACGTGGGTTCGAGTCCCACCTAGGCCTTGCCCGGGTGGCGGAATCTAGTAGACGCAAAGGACTTAAAATCCTTTGGGGAATTTTCCCCGTGAGGGTGCAAGTCCCTCCCCGGGCACAAAGTTTTTATTCTAAAATGTCAACGTAAGTTGTTTTTGCGCCAAATTTGAGAGCCTCAAAATAATCTTCAAACCAAACATCAAAATGTAAACTTGATTTTTCAAAACTCATTCTGTCTTCGACAACAAAAATTTTATCCCCGAAAATTTCGGGAATTTTAATTTTTGTTCCAAATGGTAAAAAGTTGTTTGCAATTATTCCGTCTTTGACAATTTTTCCAGATGCAGTAATATGAGGGTCTTCATCAGTTTCCCAAGGAGTTGAAGAATATGCAGTGATTATTGCTAAAATTCTTATTGATTTTTCTTCTGGATTATTTGGATTTGAAATTGCAAAAATTGAATTTCCTTGAAAAATAATAATTTTTTCTTCTTCTTTTATTGAAAATTGATTGAAGTTTTGAGCTTCCAAAGGAAATTCAAAAATAATTCCTATTAAAATCAGAAAAAGAAGTGTTAAGTTTTTTTTGGAAGTGCTCATTTGACTCATAATAAGAAATTTTTTTCAAATGTCAATTCAAATAAAATTTGTTCACCTGTCAATGTTTGACGTTGCCAGAATGAGTTTTTAAAGGAAGGGAGGACACCAAAGCGCTGGCATTAACCATAAAGTAGAACCCTAGGGGAAAGGATGGTTGAGCGGGTGAGGGGAGTCGAACCCCCTTCTCTACCTTGGCAAGGTAGCGTAATAGCCGTTATACTACACCCGCATTTTGTGCCGGGGGCCAGAATCGAACTGGCTCTTCATGTTTTTCAGACATGCGTGCGCACCAGCTACACTACCCCGGCTTTTATCATAATTATTTTGGACCCAGTGGGATTTGAACCCACGACCTCCGACATGCCATATCGGCGCTCTAGCCAACTGAGCTATGGGCCCATGCCCTCGGAGGGATTTGAACCCCCAATCTCGAGTTCCGCAAACTCGCATTTTATCCAATTAAACTACGAGGGCTTTTAGCGGTGGGTGCAGGATTCGAACCTGCGAGGGGGAATTTACCCCCGAGGCTTAGCAAGCCCCTGCTTTAGACCACTCAGCCAACCCACCTTTTTACTAATATATTTTAATTCAATTTTTTTCTTAAATCAAACTTTTATCGAGCGTGGCTTTTGCAACAACCATTCCAATGATTTTTTTTGCTCCGGCTTCTTTTAAAACCTTAGCTCCTTCTTCCAGTGTTGCTCCGGTAGTGAAAACATCATCAATTAACAAAATATTTTTTCCCTCGATCATTTCTCTATTTTTTACTCCAAATACTCCTTTCACATTCTCTAATCTTTCTTTTTCTGAAAGATTAACCTGTTCTTTATTTTCTTTTATTTTTATTAAACCATCGGAAATAAAATTGAGATTTAAAATTTGGGAGAGTTCTTTTGCAATTTCTTGTGCAGGATTGAAACCTCTCCATCTTAATTTACTTTTACCTGAAGGTATTGATATTACTTTGAAGCTAGAAAAATTTGGTTTTCTATCCAATAATGAAAGATGGAAAAAAATTATTAAAGCCAATTCTTTTTTTAACTCTTTTATTAAAGGTGGATATTTGAAGGATTGAATTAATTTTTTTACTAAAAAATTTTCATAATTGACAGCAAAATAAATATCGTCTAAATTTTGAGTTTTCATTTTTTGATGCGAGGTATAAATGTCTAGAATTGAAAAACAGTCTTCACACAAAAAATTTCCTTCTTTTTTACAGCTAAGACAAAATTTTGGGAAAAGTAAATTAATAAAAAATTCTTTAATTTTCATTAATAAATGTTAAAATATTATTGATGGCATTTCCATTTTTGTTTCCAAAATTTTCAGTTGGTATTGATATTGGAACGTCTGATATAAAAGTAGTCCAGCTTTCTTCGTTTGCTGGCAGAGTGAAACTTGAAAACTACGGTCAAATTTCTTCACAAGCTCTTTATCAAAAACCTTTTCGAACATTTGAAAAAAGCATTTTTTCACTATCTAGCGAAGATATTGTTAAAGCCATTAAAGCCATCTTTGAGGAAACAAAAATTAAGACAAAGCGAGTTCATTTTTCAATTCCAGATTATGTAACTTTTATAACCAATTTTGAACTCCCCCCAATGTCTAAACAAGAAATACCCTTTGCAGTTGAAGCAGAGGCTAGAAGACATATTCCAGTACCCCTGTCAGAGGTTGTTTGGGATTGGCAGTTAATAGAGAGACAACCATTTATGGGGAAAGAAAAATTAAAAATTCTATTGGTATCTGTTCCTATAGAGGTTGCCAATCAATACCAAACAATTGCTAATTCTTTGGGTATTACCTCTATATCTTTGGAGGCTGAAATTTTTTCTTTAATCAGGGCTCTTTCTGAAAAAGATAAGATTATTTCTATAATAGACATTGGGGCTAGAACGACCTCTTGTAGTATCGTTGAAGGAAAAAAACTAAAAGTTTCCAGAAGCTTTGATATTTCAGAGGATGAATTTGTGCAGGTCATTTCAAAAAGTTTGGAAATAGACACTACGTTGGCAGAGGAAATGAAGAAAAAGTACGGTCTTTTATCAAGAAACACTGTTGAAGGTAAGGAAATAAGCGATATTTTAATACCTCTTTTCAATGCCCTATTCAAAGATATAGAGCAAACGTTTTTGAGTTTTAAAAATACAGAAGGTAAAGATGTTGAAAAGATTATTTTAGCAGGGGGAACGGCGAATTTACCAGGTTTGTTGCAATATTGTAAAAATTACTTTAAAATTGAAGTTGAAATTGCAAATCCATTTAAAAATATTTATTTCCCTTCTATTTTAGAGACTGTTTTAAAAGAAATGGGTCCTTCGTTTTCTATTGCGGTAGGCTTGGCTTTAAAAAATTAAAATATTTTACATATGGAGATAATTCCAAAGCCCAAAAGAAAAATTCCTTCTTTAGAAAATATTTTTCTTTATATTTCTTTCTTTGTTTTTGTTTTTACCATTCTTTTTTCTGTGATATTGCTCGTTCAAGAAAATATAAAAAAGAAAGAGAGCGAGATATTAACTCAAAAAATTACCTCTTTTTTGACACCTGAATTGCAGATTTTGGAAAGCGAGTTTTTAAAATATAAAAATAAAATTGATAGCTTCTCTGCTTTGTTAGACAATCACCTCTTTTATTCAAAAATTTTTCCTTTAATAGAAAATCACATGCACAAAAGTGTTTCTCTTTCAAATATGAGTATAGATTTTGAAGGAGGTATTATAAATTTTTCTGGAATTTCTCCCAATTTTTATATTATAGGCCAACAAGCTGAAGTTCTAAAAAGAGTTAAATATTTTAAGTCTGAATTAAAAAATATGGATTTTGGAGGACAAGGGATTTCTTTTGAATTTGAAGTTAGTTTTGATAAAGATATCTTAAAATGAAAAAAGAATACTTTTATTCATTATTTTTTATTGTAATCTCAATTCTTTTGTTTGCGTTTTTCATTTCTCCAAAACAATCTTCTATTGCTTATCTAAACAAAAAAATTTTAAATCAAAAATCTCAACTTGATGTTTTAGAGAGATACTCTAATGAATTATTTTCTGTTCTTGAAAGAGTAAAAGGTTATGAGGAGGAATTAAAAAGAATTGAGATGGCAATACCAGAAGATCCTTTAATCCCATTATACCTTCACATGCTTCAAAAATACGCTTCCCAATCTGGCCTTTTGTTAAAGGATATAGGTTTTCCAGTCATTCAAACGGGGGATACAGAAGGAGTAGAAAACACTACTGAAAGTGAAACATCTTCTTTGCCACCTAAATTAAAAAGGTGGAGTACTACCATTTCTCTTGCTGGAAATTATTCTTCGCTTAAATCTTTTGTTGAAACCTTAGAAAGGTCGCTACGTTTAACAAAGATTGAGAGAATTTCTATTTCAGAAGGAGAAAATTTTCAAATTTCAATTTCATTCTTTAGTTATTAAACATGGCAATATATAACACAATAAACAAGCAACAGCAATTGATTATTCTTTTGTTTATTATTCTATTTATAAATTTTTTTATTCTTTATTTTGGTTATTTTAAAGAAAGAATGTTTGTTTCACAAGAACCATTAATAGAGGATGTTTTCGTGAGAGAAGAAAGACCACGCATTGATTTTTCTGTTTTTGAAAAACCATTATTTAGAAAGCTTCAAGAGGTAGATGTTCTTTATTTTCCCTCTCAAGAAGAAATAGGCAAGGAAAATCCTTTTCTTAAAATAATTAAATGATCATTGAGGAATTAGTAAAAAGAGGAATTTTAACCAAAGAAAAGGCTGAGGAGCTAAAAAAAGAAAAAGAATCTTTTGGTAAAAGAGAAGAAGAAATACTTTTGGAAAAGAGGATACTCAACGAAGATGTTATTTTTTCTATCAAATCTGAAATTTTGAAAATTCCTTTGAAAAAGGTTGATGAGAAATTAGAAATCACACCCGAACTTTTAAAGAACATTTCAGAGGATACTGCCAATGTATATCATCTCGTTCCTTTGGCTAAAAAGGGAAGTATGTTGGAAGTGGGGATGGTATATCCAGAAGATTTGGATGCCTTGGAAGCAATTAAGTTTTTAGCAAGGCAAAGAAAATTAGATGTTACAATTTTTTTAATAAGCATTAGCGATTTTCAAAGAATCGTTCAAGAATACAAAAAGCAAAAAGAAGAAATAGATATAGCGTTAAAGGAGTTAGAGAAAGAGTTAAAAGAAAAGATAGAGGTTAAAGGTAAAAAAGAGTTAGAGAAGATAGCAGAGGAAGCACCGACTACCAAGGCCGTAGCCTCTATTATAAGATATGGTATAGAGGGTAATAGTTCAGACATTCACATTGAACCGCTTAAAGATAAGGTAAGGGTTCGTTTTAGATTTTTGGGAAATCTTTATTCGAGTATTTTTTTACCCCTGAGCGCGCATTCTGCCGTAGTGTCAAGAATAAAAATTCTTTCTGAGTTGAGAATTGATGAAACGCGAATTCCGCAAGATGGTAGATTTTCCTTGGAGTATTTTGGAAGAAAGATTGATTTTAGGGTTTCGACATTTCCTACAGCTTTTGGGGAAAAAGTGGCAATTAGAATTTTAGATCCCAACGTAGGATTAAAGAAAATGGAGGAATTGGGTTTGAGCGGCAGAAACTTTGAGGTGTTAAAAAAAGCCATTGAAAAACCATTTGGCATGATATTGGTTACAGGTCCTACAGGGTCTGGTAAAAGTACTACTTTGTATGCAATTTTACAAAAACTAAACAAAGAGGACGTTAATATTGTAACCCTCGAAGATCCTGTAGAATATTTAATAGAGGGTATAAATCAATCTCAAATTAAACCTGAAATTGGTTATAGTTTTGCTACCGGATTGAGGTCTATTTTAAGACAAGACCCGGATATTATTATGGTAGGAGAAATCAGAGATAAAGAAACAGCAGAATTAGCAGTAAATGCTGCACTTACCGGTCATTTGGTATTATCTACTCTCCACACAAATAACGTTCTGGGCGTTATTCCTCGCTTGATTGACCTTAAGGTATCCCAATTTTTAATTCCTTATGCTCTTTCTATTGCTATTGGACAAAGGTTAGTGAGAAGACTTTGCGATAATTGTAAAAAACCAGTAGAACCATCAAAAGAAATTAAAAAAATAATTTTAAGGGAAATTGAACAGCTACCAGAGACAGAAAAGTCTAAAATAAAATTACCTCAAGATTTTAAAATTTTTAAATCAGTAGGATGCGATGAATGCCATCGTGTTGGTTTTTCGGGAAGATTAGGACTTTTTGAGGTTTTAGAAATGACAAAAGAATTGGAAGATATAATTTTGAAAGATACGTCAGAATTACATATTTTAAATGAAGCAAGAAGGCAGGGAATGATTACGATGCGTCAAGATGGCATTTTAAAAGTTCTACAAGGTTTAACTACTATTGAAGAGGTTTTAAAAGAAACAAGTTAATAATGGAAGCAGGTGAGAAAATCTTAAAGAGGGTTTTGGATATTGCCATAAAAGAGCAGGCATCGGATGTCCATTTTTCTCCAGGCCAACCACCAATTTTAAGAGTCTTTGGCAATCTTTTTCCTTTGTTAAAAGAAAAAATAATTACTAAGGAAGACGCAGAAAATATAGCCTTTTTGATGTTAAATGAGTCTCAAAAAGAAAGGTTGTTAAAAGAAAAGGATATAGATTTCTCGTATGATTTTGATGGTAGGGTAAGATTTAGAGTAAATATATTTTTCACAATGGGCAAGATAGCAATTGCAATGAGGTTAATTTCCTCTAAAATTAGAACGATAGAGGAGTTAAATTTACCTCCGATTTTGCACCAATTTACAAAGGCCCAACAAGGTTTTGTTTTAGTGTGTGGTCCTGCTTCACACGGCAAATCCACTACATTGGCATCTATGATAGATGAGATAAATCATACGAGGTTAGAACATATTATTACTATTGAAGATCCTATAGAATATGTGTTTGAAAATGATAGGTCGGTTATAGACCAAAGAGAGGTTGGTAAAGATGCTTTGAGTTTTGCTCGAGCTTTAAAAGCTGCTTTGAGACAAGACCCTGATGTGATTATGGTGGGAGAAATGAGAGATCCAGAAACGATGGCTATAGCCATTACAGCGGCAGAAACAGGTCATTTGGTTTTTACTACTTTGCACACAAACTCTGCTGCTCAGACGATAAATAGAATCGTTGATTCTTTTCCTGCCGAACAGCAAGCTCAAGTAAGGTCGCAACTTTCCCACTCTTTGTTGGGCATTATTTCACAACGATTAGTCCCTAGAACAAGAGGAGGTTTAATTCCTGCTTGCGAGATAATGCTCAATACCCCTGCTATTTCTACTCTCATTAGAGAAAATAAAATTCATGAGATTCCAACAGTAATTGAAACATCTGCTGACGTAGGGATGATTACTTTAAACAGGTCGTTGGCAGATTTGCTAAAAAGAGGAGAAATCTCTTTTGAAAATGCTCTCAATTATTCTTTAAATCCAGTAGAGTTGAGAATGCTACTTTCATGAAATTTTTATATCAAGCAAGAACAAAAGAAGGAGATATTAAATCAGGCATCATTGAGGCTTCCTCAAAAGAAGTTGCTCTTTCTTTACTTCAAAAACTAAATTTATATGTCACCTACCTTGAGGAAGAAAAATCAAAAGTTCTCGCACAGGAAATAACAATTTTTCAGAGAATTACTCTTGTGGACCTTTTACTTTTTTCTCGTCAGCTTTCAATTTTGTTAAAATCTAAAATCTCAATAATCGATGCTCTAACGACTATCTCAAATCAAACTAAAAACAAAAAATTTAGAGAGATATTGTTAGATATAGTAAAGGAAGTGGAGGGAGGTTCCCCTCTTTCAAAAGCTATTTCCAAGTATCCGGACGTTTTTTCTCAATTTTATGTAGCAATGATTAAAGCAGGAGAAATTTCAGGAAAAATTTCTGAATATTTCCATTATTTAGCTGAGTACCTTGAGAGACAACATACGTTCAAGAGCAAGATCACTGGAGCTCTGATCTATCCTGTTTTAGTTTTAATTGTATTTTGCGCAGTTTTTTCGTTTATGATGATTTCTATTTTGCCTTCATTTGAAACGATTCTTTTGGAAAGTGGAGCTGAGGTTCCTTTGATAACGAAAATGACACTTTCTTTTTCTAAATTTTTTAGAGAAAACTTTTTTGTAATAACCTTTTTGGTTTTGTTATCGATTACCCTTTTGATTGTTTATGGGAGAACCAAAGAAGGAAAAAAGTTTTTTGATAAAATATCTTTAAAATTGCCATTTTTTGGTAAAATTATTCAATTATCTCTTCTTTCTCGTGTTTCGGAAAATCTTTCTACGTTGACATTTGCTGGTATTATGATCACGGAATCTCTTGAGATAATCGAAGAAATAGTAGGTAATGAAATTTATAAGCATTCTATTTCCAAAATAAACGAGGGAGTGAAGAAGGGAGAAAAAATTTCTTCTATTTTACTTCTTTATCCTGAACTTTTTCCTCCACTTTTTACTCAGTTAGTGATGGTAGGAGAAAAGACAGGGACGCTTTCTTCTTCTTTTTTGATTATTTCTGACTTTTATAGAAAAGAGGTTGAAAGACTTATTGATGGCTTCTTGAAAATTTTGGAACCTTTGTTAATATTAATATTAGGTGGACTTGTGGGGGGTTTAATGTTTGCTGTGTTTTTACCAATATATAATATAATGAATTTATAGATTTATGAAAAAATTAAAGGTCAAAACATTAATGAAAATATAAATGATAAAAATGATAAAAAGGAAGGGTTTCACTTTGATTGAATTGCTTGTAGTAATCTCCATTATTGGTATGTTAACGTCGATTGTTTTTGTTTCTTTGGGAGGAGCGAGACAAAAAGGAAGAGATGCTAAAAAACAGGCTGATCTTAGACAGATTGCAACAGCCATGGAACTGGCTTACGATGATTCAAGTTCAGAGTGTAATGGAGAGGGCGCGTATCCAACTTCTCAAACTACTCCACTACGAATTTGTCCTACAACTGGTAGGTATCTTAATCCATTTCCTTCTTCACCTTCTCCTCAGTATTCTTATGTTTGGGTAGATAATAGAGCTGCTTGTGGTGGTATTCCAGCCGGTCAGTGGTATTGTGTTTATACTCAATTAGAGAGTGAGCAAAATACATACTTTATTTCTACGCAAAGGGGAACGAAGAAGATAACAACTACTACTTTTCCTGCCAATTGTAATTGCGGTAATTTATAATAAATAATAAAAGGTCGATTTTAAGGAAAATTACTTAAACGATGAGAAAAGCTTTTACCTTAATTGAATTATTAGTTGTCATTGCTATCATTGGAATTTTAGTGGGAATAGTGTTTGTTTCTATGGGAGGAGCTAGACAAAAAGGTAGGGACGCTAACAGACAAAGCGTGATTAGACAAATAAGCACTGCAATGGAACTTTGTTATCAAGACCCTGCTTGTGGTAGTGGACCAGAAAGTTATTACGCTTGGACAGCTACAACGAGCTTAGATGGTACTTCTATTGGTACTTCAACGAATGTTTACTTAACAATACCAGACGACCCTCTTTACGACTATACAGCAGCAGCGAATGCTTCAACATCTGGAGAGAGAACGCAGAAATATTGTATTTATATTCAGTTGGAAGGAGGTGGTTTTTCTTGTACTTCAAACCGAGGAACTGCTGTAACTGCTACTACAACTGAACCTACGATAAACGATTGTTGTGGAATGGTACCATAGTTAGAAAATGTAAAAGAAGATAAATCTTGCTGGGGGTGAAATGCCCCCAGTTTTATTGTAAATTTAAGAATATGGAATTTTTATTTTATGTTGTTGTTTTTATCTTTGGTTTAATTATTGGTTCTTTTTTGAACTCACTTATTTATAGATTAGAAATTAATGAAAGTTTTTTGTGGTCAAGGTCATATTGTCCACATTGCAAAACAATTTTGTCGTGGAAAGATCTTATTCCAATTTTGAGTTTTTTTATTTTGAAAGGAAAATGTCGTTATTGTCGAGAAAGGATTTCTCTTCAATATCCTTTGGTAGAATTAGCTACTGGTATTTTATTTCTTTTCCCCTTTTTTTTGAAATTATCCAGTTTTATTGATCTTATTTTTTATTGGTTCATTTTTTGTGTTTTAATCGTGATTTTTGTTTATGACCTTAAACATTATTTAATTCCAGAAAAGCTAGTCTATTTGGCAATTCTTTTTACTTTGTTTTATCACCTTTTCAAATCTTGGACCATTAACAACTTGGATTTACTTTTCATTTTAAACTTGATATTTGCCATTTTCCCCTCTTTGTTTTTTTTAACAATTATTTTGATTTCTCGTGAAACCTGGATGGGATGGGGAGATTTTCAACTTTCAATATTAATGGGTTTGATTTTGGGCTGGCCAAACATTTTGGTTGCTTTGTTTTTTGCTTTCTTTATTGGATTTTTTGTTAGCTTAATTCTTATTTTACTTAAAAAGAAAACGATGAAATCTCAAATTCCCTTTGCTCCCTTTTTAGTTGTTGGTACTTTTTTAGCTATGTTTTTGGGAAAAGAAATTATTAATTGGTACTTAAAGTTTGGTATGATAGAATAACCTTATGAAGGGAGGTTTTACGTTAATTGAATTGTTAGTTGTAATTTCAATTATATTTCTTTTAACCTCATTCTTTATCATTTCACATCGAGAAATTAAAGAAGATTATGTTTTAGAAAACTCAGCCAGAGAAGTAGAGAAAACAATTGAAAGAGTAAGAGAAATGGCGCTTTCTTTTAAAGAAATTATAAATCCTAACAATCCCACTGAAAAAGTTATTCCTGCAGGGGGTTATGGTGCGCAATTTGAAAGTAAAAAAATCATTATCTTTGCTGATTGCAATTCCAACGGTGAATATGATTCAGAGAATGTGTGCGGTACATCAAATCAGTTTTCAGAGATGTTAGAAGAAGTGAATATAGAGCCAAAAACAAAGATTTTAAATTTAGTTAGCTTTTTAACCTTTAAGCCTCCGCATCCTACTGTTTTGATTAACAATAATCCTAATGCTACTTCTGTTACTATTATTATCGCCTTAGAGAATAATCTTTCCAAAACAAAAAATATACACGTAAACAAAGCTGGTTTAATTTATGTTGAATAAATCATTTACCTTGCTCGAAACCATTTTTGCTATTTTTATTCTCATTGTTGGTATTTTTTCTGTTGTGTCTGTTCTCGATTATCTTTTTTCAGCTTTTAGACATTCAAAAGATTATTTTACTGCAGTGTATTTGGCGCAAGAAGGGTTGGAAATTGTAAGAAATAAAAGGGATACAAATTTTATTAAGCTCCAAAGAGGAGAAGCGATTAGTTGGGATGATGGATTGCCAAATGGCGCTTTTGAAATAGATTATACAACCACCACGTTCAGTAATTATATAGGGCGTCGTTTAAGGTATGATTCTAATTTAGGTTTCAATTATACTACAGGTACTGAAACTAAGTTTAAGAGAGAAATAGTCATCTCAGAAATAAGAGAGGGTGGAGAAAAAATAGGGATAAGCGTTACAGCTACAGTTTACTGGTCTGGAAAATTTAAAGAGAATACCTTCACTACTCAGGCAATTTTGTATAATTTTTTACCATGAAAGGTGTAACGTTAGTTGAAATGTTATTGGTCGTTACTATTTTTTCCTTAGTGGCTGGGAGTGTTTTTCAATTTTTTTTAACGACGCTCTCTTTTCAAAGAAAAATATTAAAAGAACAAGAGGTGTTTGATGAGTTAGGTTATACAATAGAGTATATGGGAAGGGCACTGAGAATGGCAAAAAAAGACGATGTGATAATTAACAAAATTTCACATTCTTGTCTTTCTGGAGATAAAGTAAATTATGAAACATCTTCTGAAAGTGAAATTCAATTTAGAAGTGCTCCAAACCAATGTCAAAGATTTTATTTATATCAAGGACGCATTTATGAGAAAAATGGTTTACCTTTAACCTCTCCAAAGATAAAAATAAATTCTCTAAAATTTAAGATAAAAGGAGAGACTCAGAACGATACATTTCAGCCAATGGTGACAGTTATAATTGAAGCAGAAACCAGAGAGGAGGATACCTTAAAGGTCACAGTTCAAACAACAATTTCTCAAAGAGATTTAGATGTGGAGGTTGAAAGATAAAAAAGGTTCTGTTTTATATTTGACGATTGTGGTTTTGAGTTTGGTTTTGATTATTTCAGCTGGTTTGAGTACCCTAATTTTTTCTCAAATGAAAATCCAAAGAGGAATGGGTCATTCTGTTATTGCTTTTTATGCGGCTGATACAGGAATAGAAATGGCTCTCCGTGAAATTTATAAAAACAACAATCTCTCTTTTTCTGCTACCTCTACAGTGGGTTCTGCAGTTTATACAGTAGAATCAAAACCTCATGATCAATGTGATCAATTTACTAATTATTACTGTATCAAAGCTAAGGGTACTTACTTGAATACAACGAGGGTAATAGAGGCTTCTTTTTAAGGATATGTTAAAACATATTTCAAAAGAAGAAGCAAAAAAAAGAATTGAGAAATTAAGGGAGCTAATAGAAAAGTATAGGTACTCAAGGCATGTTTTAGACAAAGAGTTAGTTCCAGTTGAAGTGGAAGATTCTTTAAAAAAAGAACTTTTTGAGTTAGAGCAAAAATTTCCAGAGTTTATAACCCCAGATTCTCCAACTCAAAGAGTAGGGGGGAAGGTTTTGGAAAAGTTTGAAAAAACAAAACATCCTGTACCAATGCTTTCTTTGAACGACGCTTTTTCTGAAAAAGACCTTCAAGATTGGGTAGAGCGCATTTCCAAACTTTTAACACAGGAAGAACGAGAAAGATTAGACTTTTTTTGTGAACCAAAATTGGATGGTTTAGCCGTTGAGTTAATTTATAAAAATGGAATGTTTTCTGTAGGTTTGACGAGAGGGGATGGAATTTATGGAGAAAATGTAACTGAAAATTTAAAAACGATTGAATCTGTTCCTCTGAGGTTAAGAGACGTTAAAGAGGTGATTGAGGATCTTGAAAAAGAAGGCGAAAAAGAAATTGTTCAATATATAAAAGAAAATGGACTAAACGAAATTGTTGTGAGAGGAGAGGCAATCATTACAAAGAAAAATTTTGAATTGGTAAATAAAGAACAAGAAAGGCTAGGGCAACCCCTCTTTGCCAATCCTCGCAATTTGGCAGCAGGTTCAATTAGACAATTAGATCCCAAAATCACTGCTCAGAGAAGATTAGAGGTAAGCGTTTATGATTTGGTAACGTATTTGGGACAAAAAACGCACGAGAAAGAACATAAGATTTTACATAGTTTAGGTTTTAAAACAAACAATAAATACTCAAAATACTGTAAAACCTTAAAAGATGTAATTGAATTCCGGGAATATTTTTTAAAGAAGAGAGAAATTCTTCCTTATGAAATAGATGGAATCGTGGTTCAGGTTAACGATAATGCTATCTTTCAAAAATTGGGCGTTGTAGGAAAAGCTCCGCGAGGCGCTATTGCTTTTAAATTTCCTTTAAAAAAAGCTACCACAATTTTGAAAGATGTAATATTTCAAGTAGGAAGAACAGGGGCAATAACACCTGTCGCTATTTTGGAACCTGTTGAGGTTGGTGGCGTTACAATTACGAGGGCAACCTTGCATAACGAAGATATAATTAAAAAATTGGGAGTAAAAGTTGGCGATACCGTCGTTATAGGAAGGGCTGGCGATGTTATTCCCGAGGTAATTGAGGTGTTGGTAGATTTGAGGACTGGCAAAGAAAAAAATATTCAATTTCCTAAAAAATGCCCGATTTGTAAAAAAGAACTTAAAAAATTAGAAAGAGAAGCAATTTGGAGATGTGTTAACTTAGAGTGTGAAGCTAAAGAAAGGAGGTATTTTTATCACTTTGTGAAGGTGTTTGATATTGTGGGATTGGGACCTAAAATAATTGATAAACTAATTGATGAAGGTTTAATTGAGGATCCTGCCGACCTTTTTACTTTAAAAGAGGGCGATCTTTTAACGTTGGAGAGGTTTGGTGAAAAATCAGCCAAAAATTTAATAAATGCCATTCAAGCAAAGAAAGAAATTTCTTTGGGAAATTTTATTTATGCGTTAGGTATTAAAGATGTAGGAGAAGAAACCGCCCAAGCGTTAGCAAAACACCTTAAAACACTAGAAGCGCTAAAGAACGCAACCTTATCCCAACTTCAAGCTATAAAAGACATTGGACCGGTTGTTTCTCAATCAATTTATAGTTTCTTTAGGGACAAAAAGAAATTAGATTTGATCGATAAATTAATAAAGGTTGGAGTAAAAATTATAGAAGAGAAGACTACAAAAACCCAGCCACTGAAAGGTTTGGTTTTTGTGTTTACAGGGGGATTAACTTCAATGACTCGAGAGGAAGCAAAAAGAAGAGTGAAAGAATTGGGAGGAGAGACGACAGAGTCTGTATCAAAAAGAGTAAACTTTGTTGTTGTAGGCGAAAATCCTGGTTCAAAACTTGAAAGAGCAATGAGATTAGGAATAAAAACTATTAATGAAAAAGAGTTTATTGAATTATTAACTAAAAAATAGAACTTTATTTTTCACGTGAATAATATAATTTTGACTTTTAAAAAATTAGATTGGCTCATAATATTTGTTACGAGTTTTTTGGTACTCATTGGTTTATTATCAATCTATAGTTCCTCAAAAGGAGATTTTTTTAATTTTAAAAAGCAAATATTCTTTTTTGCCGTTGGATTTTTTTTAATGATGTTAATCCCTTTTTTTGATTTAAGACCTTTGAGAGAAGGTCCTTATTTGATTTTATCTTTGTACCTTCTTTGCTTGATTTCTTTAGCTTTACTTTTCTTTATTGCTCCAGATATTCGCGGCGTGAAATCTTGGTATAAAATAGGTCCAATGTCCCTGGATCCAACAGAATTTACAAAAATCGTTTTACTTTTGCTTTTAGCGAAATACTTTTCAATGAGGCACCTGGAAATGTATAGAATATTTCATATTTTTATTTCTGGTGTTTACGTTCTGCTTCCCTCGATTTTAATATTTTTTCAACCCGACCTGGGCTCTGTTTTGATTATTTTAGGTTTGTGGCTTGGAGTACTTATTATTTCTGGTATTAAGGTTCGCCACTTTTTCTTACTTTTGTTTTTGTTTGTGTTATTATTTATTTTTGGTTGGAATAGCCTTTTGAAAGATTATCAAAAAGAAAGAATTTTAAGTTTTTTATTTTCAGAATTTAAAGACCCTTTGGGTATCAATTGGAACCAAACGCAATCAATCATTGCTTTAGGATCTGGTGGTTTTTTGGGAAAGGGTTTTCAAAAAGGTTCTCAAGTACAGCTGGGTTTTTTGCCAGAACCACACACTGACTTTATCTTTGCTGCTATTGGAGAGGAAATGGGTTTTGTAGGCATTTCTCTTTTGTTTATTTTATTTTTTGTTTTGATTTGGCGGATATTTAAAATTGCTTTCAAAACAAGGTCGAACTTTGGCAAAATCTTCTGTTTAGGTTATATCTTTTTGATTTTTTCTCAAATTTTCGTGCATGTAGCCGTGAATATTGGATTAATTCCTGTTATTGGGATTACACTTCCATTTGTGAGTTATGGAGGTAGTAGCTTAATTGCACTTTTTATAGGAATTGGTATAATTCAAAGTATAAGGGTTTACAAGGTATAAAAAGATAAATTTATGGATAAAATTTTCATTTTAGAAGGTCTTTCAAAATCATTGATTTATGTTTTGGTTTTTTTGTTGCCTCTTTTCTTTTTGCCTTTTACCCAAAATGTTTTAGATTATCAAAAGCACATTCTGTTGGTTTCTCTTGTTTCCTTTTGTTTTATTTTTCAAATAATAAAGTTTATTTTAGAGGCAAAAATTTCTTTTTCTTTTCACAAAATACATTTTTTTGCGATTTTGTTCCTTTTAGTTTGGGGTTTGAGTACCGTTTTTTCAAAGTCCAGAGTAGAAAGTTTTTGGGGATTTCCTCTTTTAATTTCTCAATCGTTTTTAACTGTTTTGTTTTTGGTTATTTTATATTTTCTGATAAGCTCTTCTTTTAACAAAAAGGAAATTATCTCACTTTTAGTTGTTTTTTCTCTTTCAATTTTCCTTTCTGCCTTATTGGCAACATTCCAGCTCTTTGGAACATTTATGTTCCCTTTTGATTTTTCAAGGCAGATTTCTTTTAACACAATAGGCACTCAAAATGCTTTATCTTTACTTTTGATTTCACTTTTACCATTATTTTTGGCGTTGTTTTCAATTTCAAAGAACATTTTTAAAATTTTCTTTGTTTTCCTTATTTTTCTTTCGATTTTTTTCAATTTGATTTTGAATTTTAAAATCTCTTTTCTTTTACTTTTGGTTTCTACAATTTTGCTTCTTGTTTTTGTTATTTCAAAAAGAGAGTTTTTGTCTCCCAGCTCTCTTTTATTTTATTTTTTACTTTTAGCCATATCTTTAGTGTTTTTATCAATTGACCTTAAAATAATACCTATTCAAATACCCAGTGAAATTTCTTTAGCTCCGCAATTCTCTTTTAAAATAGCTGTCAACTCTATTAAAGAAAATCCTATTTTGGGGTCTGGTCCCTCCACCTTTTTATATCAATTTTTGCAACACAAAGGTACCCTTTTAAACGAGACAGTTTTTTTTGATGCGAGGTTTTTCAATTCTTCCTCTAAGTTTTTTGACGTTCTTTCAACAACTGGCATTGTAGGGACGATTTCTTTTTTGTTTTTGATTATTTCTTTAATTTATTTTGGTATTTTGAAAATATTTAAGAACGTTGAGAGCAACAATTCAGATTTATTTTTATTTTTTGGTATTTTTCTTTCTCTTTTGAATTTTTCAATTTCCTCTTTTCTTTATTATTTTCCACTTACCTTTGAATTTTCTTTCTTTTTGCTCTTTGCTTCTTTTGTTTCTTTTTTGCCACCAAAGAAAATCGAATTTTTATTAAAGAGAGAGAGGTTAATTTCCATTTTCATCTCTTTCGTTTTAATCTTTCTTGTTGTTTTAAACCTTATAATTTTGATTTTTCTTTCTCAAAGATATACCGCAGAAGTTTTCTATTTAAGAAGCTTACGTTCTTGGCATAAAGGAAATGTAGATGAAACGATCTTTAACCTAGAAAGAGCCGTTAGTTTTAATAAATTAGATCTTTATTTGAGAGAATTATCTCAAGTATATTTAGCAAAGACTAATCAAAAAATTCAACAAGGAGAGCAAAACGTGATCACTGAGATTAGTAGGTCTTTGACGGCAATAAACGAAGCCACAACATTAAATCCTAAAAACTCTGCTAACTGGTTAGTAAGAGGTTTTGTTTATCAAGGTTTAATTGGAATGGCTCAGGGTGCAGAAGACTTTGCCATAGAATCGTATGAAAAAGCATTGAGCTTAGAACCTTACAACCCATATTATTTAACTCAAATAGGAATTATTACTTTAAGGAAAGGAGTATTGTCTCAAAATACAGAAGAAAAAAATAAACTTTTTTCTCAATCTGAAGAATTATTTAAAAAAGCAATTGACTTAAAATCAGATTATGCTCCCGCCAACTTTCAATTAGCGATGGTTTATTATCTGAAGGGAAGGTTGGAAGAAGCCATTTCCAAAATGGAAGAGACGAAAAATTTAGCACCCCTCGATGTTGGTTTAGCGTTTCAGCTAGGTGTTGCTTACTATCAAAAGAGAGACTATCAAAAAGCAAAGGATGAATTGGAAAGAGCAATTTCGCTTGAACCAAATTATGCCAACGCTCTTTACTTTTTGGGTTTGACTTACGATCAATTAGGAGAAAGAGAAAAAGCAATAGAAAAATTTCAAAAGGTTTCTGAGTTAAATCCAGATAATGAAGAGGTGAAAAAAATAATATCTAATCTGCGAGCTGGGAAAGAAGCGTTGGAAGGTATTTTA